>Ga0065721_10048674_pt1 | contig 196581 bp, 182 predicted proteins | sample Mesricmetagenome_FD_59108 | JGI IMG/M metagenome (GOLD analysis project Ga0065721, IMG submission 59108) | Mesophilic microbial community from rice straw/compost enrichment Sample: eDNA_1 v2 (version 2) | ecosystem: Engineered > Solid waste > Grass > Composting > Bioreactor | place: USA... | reverse complement strand
GCCGCCTACGCACCCTTTAAACCCAATAAATCCGGATAACGCTCGGATCCTCCGTATTACCGCGGCTGCTGGCACGGAGTTAGCCGATCCTTATTCTCAAGGTACACTCAACCCGGTACACGTACCGGGGTTTGTTCCCCTGCAAAAGCAGTTTACAACCCATAGGGCCGTCCTCCTGCACGCGGCATGGCTGGTTCAGGCTTGCGCCCATTGACCAATATTCCTTACTGCTGCCTCCCGTAGGAGTCTGGTCCGTGTCTCAGTACCAGTGTGGGGGTTTCTCCTCTCAGAGCCCCTAGGCATCGTTGCCTTGGTAAGCCGTTACCTTACCAACTAGCTAATGCCACGCGAGCCCATCCGTCCCCTATGAATATTTGGTTGAAAAATGATGCCACCTCTCAACTTCATGCGGTATTAATCCCTCTTTCGAGGGGCTATCCCCCTGGGACGGGCAGGTTGCTCACGCGTTACGCACCCGTGCGCCACTCTCATCACCCCCGAAGGAGTGAATCCCGTTCGACTTGCATGTATTAGGCCTGCCGCTAGCGTTCATCCTGAGCCAGGATCAAACTCTCCATTGTAAAATGAAGTGTATGAATCACCGGCCGAAAACTCAATTTTTATCTAAGCAATCGGATCCCAGTTCTTCTGTAATGTCCAATTGCCCGGAAATGACTAGGTTTGTTTCTCCAGCTTTCGCCGGGTACAAACCCTGCTACTCGCTGCGCTACATGAATATCTTTTGCTTTAAAGAACTTCCATCGCCTCCGCTCACGCCTCGGCTCTTATCTCTCCCCGGCTCCTGCCGGATCAATCTCTCTCTGTTTTCATCCCCCTCCGGCATCGCGCCTCAGGGTCCGGAACACCGTCTTTCGACACCCTGTTCCGTTTGGGACTGCAAAGGTAGAAACTTTTTTCTAACCCGCAAAACTTTTTTTACTTTTTTTCCAGGAACCAGAAACCAACCAAATCCCCTCTCCATCAAACCCCGGAAAAACATCTCAATGAACAACCGTCTCCTCCGAAACGGGACGCAAAGGTAGGATCAATATATTCAACTTGCAAGAGTGTCTTGCTTTTTTTTATCGATTTTTACCTTAACAGCTCATAATCAGCGTCAATAAAAATTCAATCAGTTTCAATTGCTATACAAATTGCCGAAAATACGGCTGCCCGAAAATTTATTGTATTTTTACCGACATACTATATTGTCTTGGAGCTCATATATTACATCGATCTTTTGGGAACCATGGTTTTTGCCATTTCCGGTGCTATGGCTGCAGCCCGGCATAATATTGATGTGTTCGGCGCGGCATTCACCGGCTTCGTGACAGCGATTGGCGGTGGAAGCCTGCGGGACATCTTCCTTAATTTACGCCCTGTCTGGGTAAACGACGGCAATTACCTAATTGCTATCCTATTTGGCGTCTTGATAGCTGTCCTTTTTAAAAACGTATTGGGCAAGTTGGCGCGTACGCTGTTTTTGTTTGATGCACTTGGAATTGGATTTTTTACCGTGGTTGGAGTGCAAAAGTCGCTTTCCTATGGCAGTAGCGATATCGCCGCCGTCGTGTTAGGTATGTTTTCAGCCGTCATGGGTGGAGTGACCCGGGACACACTTATCAATGAGACTCCCCTGATATTCCGTAAGGAGATCTATGCAACCGCATGCCTTTCCGGGGCCATTCTATTCGTGGTCCTTGATAATTTGGGAATCGGCTACAACCTCAATGCATTCTTCAGCGCAAGCATCATAATGGTCATCCGCATATTGGCTGTGAAATATAAATTATCGTTGCCCATTGTTGGTGGCTAAATGAGTTGTCACCGCTTCCGCTTCGACCCGGGAAACTTCATTTGATAATCGACTTTCACGTGGCCCCGTGAAATAGCATCCAGTTTGTTTTTAATCATAGCTTTGCGCAAGGGGCTTAGTTTCTCGGTAAACAGCTTTCCGTCGATATGGTCATATTCATGCTGGATGATCCTGGCCGCCAAGCCTGTATATTCCTCCTCGTGTTCCGCCCAATTCTCATCGACGTACCGAATGCGGATGTTGGGATACCTATTGACATCCTCCCGGATGTCAGGAATACTAAGACAACCTTCGTTAAAAGACCACTTTTCGCCTGATTCATCAAGTATTTCTGCGTTGATGAAAACTTTCTTGAAGTCCTTGAGCGAAGGCTCATCCTCTGCGAAAGGGCTGGCGTCGATTACAAACAAACGGATAGAAAGCCCAATCTGTGGTGCTGCCAAACCCACGCCATGTGCGCCGTACATCGTTTCAAACATATCCGCGATCAGCTCTCGCAAGCCCGGATAATCCTTGTCAATCGCCGTTCCCTTTCGTTTTAGAATCGGGTCGCCATAGGCCAGAATGGGTAATTTCATGCTGCAAAGGTAGTGATTTTACAGAAAAAGCTTACCTTTGGTTATGCCTGAGAAATTGCCGGACAAACTGATTTTTTCACTTGCGGAAGTGGCGCGCAGTATCCAGAAGACCATCGCGGACCGCTACCGAAGCGTCTATTGGATAAAGGCGGAGATGAACAAGCTCAACCACTATTCTCATTCGGGCCATTGTTATCCGGACCTGGTTGAGAAAAAAAACGGCAAAGTGGTCGCCGAAATGCGTGCTGTCCTGTGGAATGGCGATTACCAGCGGATCAATCAAAGATTCCTACAGGTCACCAAAGAGCCGCTGAAAAATGGAATAACCATCTTGTTTCAAGCGACTATCTCCTATGACCCACTATACGGCCTCAGTTTACGCATTCTGGATATTGACCCGGCATTTTCTCTTGGCGAACTGGAGCGGGAAAAACTGGAATGCATCGAACGGCTCAAGCGTGAAGACTTGTTCTATGCCAACAAGCGGTTGACCCTTCCGGTTGTCCCGAAACGCTTGGCGATTATTTCCGTAGAAACCAGCAAGGGCTACTCCGACTTCCTTAAGATACTCAAAGATAATCCGTGGGGCTACCGATTCGAATACAAACTCTTTCCTGCACTGCTACAGGGAGACAAAAGTATCACATCCATCATCGGTCAGTTGGCGACCATTGCTGAAGGGATGGATAAGTACGACATCGCCGCTATTATACGCGGGGGAGGGGGAGAGGTCGGACTCTCCAGCTATAACAATTATCTCCTGGCGGCGGCGGTTTCGACGTTTCCCATCCCCGTGCTTACGGGCATCGGGCACTCAACAAACGAAACCGTTGTTGAAATGGTAGCCTACCACAACGCCATTACACCGACTGAACTGGCTGATTTTCTCATTCAGCGGTTCCACGATTTCGCCGCGCCATTGGAACAGACCAGGCAGACACTCGTCCGTACAGCCCGCCAATCACTAGGCGCCTCCCAAGAACGTCTCGATCATTGTGTCCGGTATTTCCGATTAAGTAGCATACATCTATTGAGTCAGCAACGAAAAACGCTCAGCCACCAGGAGCTTAGCCTTCGAGCTGTTGCCGCCACCTTCCTGAAAAGCGAGCGCCAAGTTCTCGAATCGCCACACCAAGCGCTGAGATCCACAACCGTGAACTTTCTCAGAAACTGCCGGTCAGAAGTCCAATCTACGGAGAAGTCGATCCATCTTTTAGACCCCCAACAAGTGCTTAACCGTGGTTATAGCATCACGCGCATAAACGGATCCGCGCTAAAAAGCAACGAAAAAATAAGACGGGGAGATGAGGTGGAAACCATTCTGGCGCACGGAAGCATGATAAGCATCGTAAGCGAACTAAAGCCAAAGGAAAATGAGTGAAAAATATACATATACAGACGCATTCGAAGAGCTGCAAACCATCGTGTCGGACATTGAGCGCGGCGATATCTCTGTCGATCAGCTCTCTGCGAAGGTTAAACGTGCAATGCAACTCATCGCGATATGCAAGGCTAAGCTGACAGCCACGGAAGAAGAAGTGAATCAACTATTGACTTCCCTTACCGTTGATGAAGGAAAATGAGTTATTGTCCGAGCTCTGACCTTAGTTGCTGCATGTCAAGTTCGTTCTCCCAACGGCCCACAATCAATGTAGCAGCAGTGTTACCGATAAGATTTGTCAGGGCGCGCGCCTCGCTCATGAAACGGTCAATTCCAAAGATCAGGGCTACGGCTTCGACCGGCATATGGCCCACAATAGGCAACGTGGCGGCAAGGATAATGAAACCACTTCCAGTTACCCCCGCGGCTCCATTGGATGTTATCGTCAGTACGAACAATAAAAACAGCTGTTCGCCGAGGTCCATTGGCATATCAAGCGCTTGCGACAGAAAGATTGCTGCCATCGTCAAATAAATCGTTGTGCCATCCAGATTAAAAGAGTATCCCGTTGGAATAGCAAGCCGCACAACGGGCCGAGAGCAGCCCAATGCCTCCAACTTCTGCATAATGGCCGGTAGCACAGACTCAGAGGAAGACGTCCCCAATACGACAAGTAACTCTTCTTTAATGTAGCGAAGCAACTTAAAGATACTTATCCCATAGTAATTCAAAAACAACCCGAGCGCCAGAACGATATACAATATGCAGGTCACATAAAAAGCCAGCATCAGCATGCCCAGTGAAGACAGCGAGCTGATTCCGTATTTTCCGATGGTAAATCCCATCGCTCCCATAGCACCAATCGGTGCCACTTTCATTATCATCTTGATAACAGCGAACAAGCCATCCAAAAAAGCCTGCATCACCCGGATAGCCGGTTCCGCCTTTGCTCCAATCTTAGACAGCCCATATCCGAATAATACCGCAAAGAAAAGCACCTGAAGCAAATTTCCCGACGACAACGCGCCGAATACATTCTCTGGAATTATATCGAGTAAAAACTCCTTGATTCCGCTTTGCTCTTTACTTTGCGCTAAATAACCGGCAACTTCCGTCGTGTCCAACGAATCAGCATCGACGTGCATTCCCACCCCAGGCTTAAGTGTATTGATTACCGCCACCGCGAGCAGCATTGCAACAAAAGTAGACACCTGAAACCACAGGAGTGCCTTAATACCGACCTTTCCGATTTTCTTTACATCCTCCATACCGGCTATCCCCAACACAATACTGCAGAAAATAAGCGGCGCGATCACCATTTTAATTAGTTTGATAAACGCATCGCCAAGCGGTTTGAGCTGAACCCCTACAGCAGGGTAAAAATGTCCTATCAATACACCGATAAGAATCGCTATAATGACTTGAAAGTAAAGCAGCCGGAAAAGCTTCCTCATACAGAACGCCCTCCCAAAAAGACCCGTTTGACGGTATAGGAGTGGTCAAAAATTACAAGATTAGCCAATGCACCGATGGTTATGCGGCCCAGATCTTGCGCCCCGATGAGTGAAGCCGGATACGTTGATGCCATACGCAAAGCCTCATCCAGCGCGATATCCGCATGCCGTACACAGTTAGCTATCGCTTGCATCATCGTTAATGAAGAACCCGAAAGCGTTCCGTCGGGAAGCGTGTAGCGATCTCCCTTAAATAGGTGTGTATACGTGCCAGAATGAGTAGCCGCAACTGCATCAGTAATTAAAAACAGCCGTTTGCCGAGCAACCGCTTACTTATGGCAAGCGCGTGGTAGTCGACGTGAATACCGTCCGCGATAACGCTTGCGACCGCCGCTTCCGATTGAAATGTAGCACCTGGCAAGCCGGGATCACGATGATGAAAGGGGGACATCGCATTAAAAAGATGTGTCACCGCCCGGATTCCCTGCCTGAAACCTCTCATGGCCTCTTCAAATGAAGCATTACTATGTCCCGCGGACAGCAATACCCCGGCATCGATAAGCAAGCCTATGGTTTCTTCATCAAAGCACTCCGGCGCAACGGTCATCATTTTCAGCACGCCTTGTGCTTTTTTTAATAACGCTGCTATTTCATGCTTTTCAGGGGGGCGGATATATTTTGCTGGGTGCGCCCCCCGTTTTACCGGGTTAAGATAGGGGCCTTCCAAATGTAGACCAAGCAACGCCGGATGAGTATAGCTCCTCAATACATCCACGGCCTCATTCACCACGTCACTACTATTGGTGGCCATCGTTATCATAAAACCCGTTGTTCCTGCTTTTGCCAGTGCCGTAGCGATCGCATTCATTACGGACGCGGAAGGACTTTCAGAGAAGAGGTGCCCGCCTCCGCCATATACTTGTAAGTCGATAAAGCCGGGAACCACATATGCACCTGCGGCATCAACGACAGTATCCGCCCGTACTTCGGCCGTCTTCGGAAGTCCAACTACACGGCTGCCCTTTATCAGCACCGCTGCGTCCTGCAGGAATTGATCTCCGCTGAAGACCCTCCCATTGGTGATTGCAATTAATGGTTCTGTCGTCATCATTCAGTTTATTCATGATCTTAGCCAAACCCGGCGGGTAATAATACTCAATTTTTCCCTTATTTATTCTATATTTACGCGATTTAACCGGCATAACACCATGTTGAAAGAAGAACGGCAGGCTTTTATCATTCATCAGATAAACCTGCATAACAAGGTATTATCATCCGACCTCAGCGTGCAACTGAATGTGTCTGAGGATACGATAAGGCGTGACCTGAACGAGTTGGCTGAGAACGGCAAGGTATTGAAAGTCTATGGCGGTGCCCTTTCCAAGTCCTTCCAATATCCTTTCCAGGAAAATAATGTATACGCACGGGACGCAAAAAAGCAGATTGCAAGCAAGGCCCTCAAGCTTATCCAGAACGGAATGACGGTCTTGGCTGGCGGGGGCACTACTATGCTGGAGCTCGCCCGGATTGTCCCAGAAAGCTTACAGTGTACATTTTTCACGATTAGCCCGTTGGTCGCCCTCGAACTCGCCGAACGCACCAATGCCGATGTCATCCTGATTGGCGGCAAACTTTCGCGGAACACGAACATCAGTATCGGGTCACAAGTAATTAACCAGCTATCCGAAATCCGCGTAGACCTTTGCCTACTGGGGACAAACAGCCTTTCAGTGGAGGACGGCGTGACCGATTCGGACTGGGAAGTGGTACAAATTAAAAAGGCAATGATCCGTTGTTCAAGCAAAACAGCCATACTTAGCATCGCAGAGAAACTAAACTCCGTACAGAAAATGAAGGTTTGCAGTCTAAACGCCATATCTTATTTAGTTACCGACCTAAATGCAGATCACAGCAGTCTTGCAGGGTTCGGTAAGGTCGTAGAAGTCGTTTAACCGGCCCGCACATGAAGCTTCCGTCATTGCCGGGTTTCGATCCTGAAGCTTTTAATAAATACTTCAAGAATACCGGTTGGCTCATGGCTGCCCGAGTCGGTGCCCTGTTTCTGAAGATGGCGGTTACGGCGGTTGCTATTCCGAACTATCTGGGCAGCAGTGAATATGGTATATTAAATTACCCCTTGGTATTGGTGACTTTCTTCATGGCCGCTTCCGCCCTCGGATTAGACAGTTTTGTAACCCGTCAATTATTACAGGACCCGCAAAGACGGGATACCATTTTAGGTACTGCTTTCGGCATGCGGCTGCTTGCCGGTATTGTGGCATTACCGCTGATCTATATTACGTATATGGTCATTACGCGATCCGCTACAGGGTCACCCGCTGCACCATACGACTACGTTGCCATAGTCTCCGTCAGCTGCCTTTTTCAGTCTCTGAATATCATTGACTGCTATTTTCAGGCCAGGATACAGGGGAAATACATTATGTATATCCAGGTAGGCGCAAATATGCTCTCCGCGCTGCTGAAATTAGTGCTGATCGTGTTACAGGCGGACCTGGAATGGTTTGTATGGGCCTTACTATCGGATGCAGTATTCTTAGCGGCCGGGTATCTCTACCTCTATCAGCTCAACGGCAACAACGTTTTCCAGTGGCGGTTTGACCGCTCCGTGGCCATACATTTATTGAAAAACGCATGGCCTTTGGCCTTTTCCTCCGTTGCTATTATCCTGTATATGAAAATTGACCAACTTATGCTGGATGCATACTTAGGCGAGGCCGCTTTTGGAGTTTATGCAGCCGTAGTTCAGCTCAGTGAGGGCTGGTATTTTATTCCTATGGCCATCGTCACAGCGTTATTTCCCGCAATCATGAACGCGAGGCGGGACGATGCCGAGCGCTATAAACGGCGGCTTCAACAGCTATACGAGTTGATGGTTATCATCGCTTCCGGTATCGCCCTGTCAACAACAGTGGCCGCTCCACTGATTTACGACATCTTTTATACCGCTGAATATGCTGAAGGTCCGCGTGTATTAACCGTTCACGTTTGGTCGGGCGTCTTTATGTTTCTTTATGTTGCCAGCGGCCAATACCTTCTTGCCGAGGGTTACACGCGAATCTCTCTCGCCCGTGCCGCTACCGGAGCTGTTGTCAACATTGTACTCAACAGTTGGTGGATTCCACAGTTCGGAATGATCGGCGCGGCTTATGCAACGTTATTCACATATGCAACAACGGCGCTGTTTGTTATCTTTGTGCCGAAAACGCGCGGTCAGGGGTGGATGATCTTAAGAGCGCTCTTATTTATTCCCATGATCCAACGTTTACTAAAACGATATGCCGGTAATAATTTTTGACACATCGATCGCAAGCACCAATCTCGGGGACCACATCATCATGGACTCCGTGAACCAGGTAGCCGATGAGCTGTTTAGGGATGACTTCGTGATTAATGTGCCAACGCATTTTTCCATACACCCAAAAGATCTGCTCAAGCTCCGAAAATATCAGCTCGGTATCGTCGGAGGTACTAACCTACTCAAAAACGACACGCTCCATAAAAGCCAGTGGAAAATAGGAGTCAAAGATCTCCTATTTCTGCACAATAAGATCGTCTTGCTTGGCGTGGGTTGGTGGCAATATCAGAACAAACCTGTTTCCGCGTATTCCCGGATGATCTATAAAAGCCTGTTCTCAGCGCATTACCTTCACGCGGTGCGCGATAACTACACACTTCGCAAACTAAATGAAATGGGAATCAGGAATGCCATCAATACCGGGTGCCCAACGGTCTGGGAACTGGATGAAACCCATTGTTCACAGATCAATCCAAAGAAACGCGATAAAGTAGTGGCCACCCTAACCGACTACATGCGTGATCCGCAACGGGACAAACAGATGATGGAAACCCTGAAGAAGCATTACCAGGAAGTACATGTGTGGATACAAGGCTCCAAAGATCAGCCTTACGTCGAAAGTCTGACATCAGACATCCGGTTTATCGCACCTAAATTATCCTCATTTGACAGCTTTCTGGAAACACATTCCTGCGAATATGTAGGGACACGGCTTCATGCCGGAATCCGGGCACTCCAGAAAAAAAGGAAGGCGATTATTATAGGTATTGACAACCGCGCGATCGAAATGCGTAACGACATAGGTTTAAACGTGCTCGAACGCCAACACCTCGATTTGCTGGAGGAAAAGATCCATGAGGAGAAGAGCATAAAACTTAAATTAAACACTGAAGCGATCCAACAATGGAAAGCCCAATTCAAGCATTAAAGAGGATATACAACAAATCCCTTTTTCAACCCACATTACTCGGGCTGTTTATCAATCCCTTTTTTATTATCCGGAGAGGGCTTTATAAAGGCATCGCAGCGTTCAGCAGCTATATGACCGGCCGGCTATTGGATTTCGGCTGCGGCAGCAAACCCTATCGGGCGTTATTTCAGGTCTCGGAGTATATCGGCACCGACATTGAAGTGAGCGGCCACGATCATCAAAACGAACAGATCGATGTATACTATGACGGCAAAACCCTCCCCTTTGACGACGCTTCTTTCGACAGCGTCTTTTCCAGCGAGGTATTCGAACATATTTTCAACTTACCTGAAATCTTGGATGAGTTGCATCGCGTTATCAAGCCCGGGGGCCATATGCTGATTACACTCCCATTCGTCTGGGACGAACACGAGATTCCCTATGATTTCGCGCGTTACACCTCGTTTGGGATACGGCATATCCTTACGGAGAAAGGATTCGTGGTTTTAGAGCAACAAAAAACCACGAACTATATCACAACACTTTGTCAAATGTGGTGTGCTTACATTTACCAACACGTATTCCCCAAAAATAAGATTGCCAGAATAGTGTTGACGCCTCTGCTGATCACCCCCTTCACGGTTTCAGGGGTAATACTCGGTGCGATATTGCCACACAGTAAAAACTTTTTTCACAACAATATCCTGGTGGTACAGAAGCCGCAGGAGCCGTCCGACATACAATGAGCGACTTTCTCCCGAAACTGAGTGTTATCACTGTTGTGTATAATAACGCACGTGATATAGAGCGGACGATCCTCTCCGTTGTCAACCAGACCTATCCAAATATCGAATACTTGGTCATCGACGGAGGATCAGCGGACGGCACGGTCGGAATCATTGAGCGCTATGCCTCCCGGATAACTAAATGGGTAAGCGAACCCGACCAAGGAATTTACGATGCCATGAATAAAGGCCTCGCCATGGCATCAGGCGATTATGTACTATTTATGAACTCCGGTGACGAAATCTATGCGGCCGATACCGTGGAACGCGTCTTTGCATCATTCCCGGGAGCCGACATCTATTACGGTGAGACCGAGGTCTACAACGAAAGCTGGCAACCCATCGGCCTTCGTAGGCACGCTGCGCCTGAGCGGTTTAATTGGAAAAGCTTCCGTTACGGCATGAATGTGAGCCATCAAGCCATCTACGTCCGGCGCACTATCGCCGAAGCTTATGATACCCGTTATCAGCTTAGTGCAGACATCGACTGGGTGATCCGTGCCGCCAAACGTGCCACCAAAATCTGGAACACCAAGTTATTGGTCGCTAAATACCTAGCTGGGGGCATTTCAAAACGCAGACACTGGAAGAGTCTTAGGGAGCGTTTTCAAATATTGAGCAAGCACTACGGAATTCTCCCAAACCTGTTTAACCACACCGTTATTGTATGTAATCTAGCCCTACATTACATGCGCCACAAACGCACAAATAACTAACCTGGTCTCCTATGGATAAAGAAAACGTGATGAAGGCATTGGTAAATACTAAAATGCCCTTCGGCAAGTACAAAGACTGGCTGATCTGTGACCTTCCGGAAGCATACCTGGTATGGTTTCAACGGCAGGGGTTTCCAAACGGAAAGCTCGGCATGTTGTTAGCCACAATGTATGAGATCAAGCTCAATGGGCTAGAGCATTTGCTGCTTCCACTTCAAAACAAAACGGCAAAACGAACGTTTTAAACGTATGAGGACAACCTTGTTGTTTTACGTCAGCATGGCGGTATTGGCTGCCATCCTTTTAGGGCCGGCTTGTGGCCGGCAGGAACGAGGAGGCAAACGGGAGACAAAAGCTGCCGCGACGGAATCCGCTTCAGAACGCATAACATTGACCCCTGGCCGGTCGGCAGGCCAGATCAATATCGGCGACGCAGATACGGCAGTGCGGCGACACCTTGGACCACCGGACTTGTCCGACGCAGCAATGGGCAAGGCGATCCTTGTCTGGCATACCAAGGCGGACGACACCATATACCCGCTATCGGTGTTTACCGCCCGCGACATGGGCAATGACGAAACCGCCCGGATCAAGCAAATCCGGATCACCTCACCGCAATTCGAAACGCGGAATGGTCTCCGCCCTGGGGTACCGCTGCGTGAATTATCCATCGCCTATCCCCACGCGCTCCACATAGTGGAAACCTATGAAGCGGGCGGACAACAATACTCCGTTTACGATACCCGTGAAGGCATTGCTTTTGAAGTCGACTCCGCTGACGTATGTACTGCCATCATTATCCAAGAAAAAGGTGATGCTACGCGTCCCTATTTAGCCTTGAGACAGACCGCTTCACAGTAGTTTCCTCTGCCTAACTTCCAACAAATCGCCCATCATTATCGACCGGATCGCATCCATCTCGGTACAGACCGCCCTGATTTCTTCCGATGGTAATTAAAGGTCCTATCAAATTTTACTATCTTTGCCGTCAGAAACATTAAACGCCGTTTGCAGCGGTATCAATGGACGTATGAAGAAATACTACACCCTGCTGTATTACTGTTACAGCCATATTGACAATGCGGAGCAATTTGCCGCAGACCATCTTGCTTTCTGTAAATCGCTTGGACTTGTCGGCCGTATTATCGTTGCCGATGAAGGCCTGAATGGGACAGTGTCAGGAACCTGGGAGGCCTGCGAAGCGTACATGCAAGCAGTGCATGCGGATCCGAGATTTGCCAAGACAGACTTTAAGATTGATGAAGTAGATCAGCCATCATTTATCAAAATGCATTGCCGGTACAAACCGGAGATTGTACACTCCGGCTTGCGCGATCCACGGCTAATTGATCCCACAAAGGAAACAGGGAAACATTTAGCTCCCCAAGAGTTTTTGGAAATGAAAGACCGGGACGACGTCGTGGTATTGGATGTCCGCTCCAATTACGAGCATAGTGTAGGTCGATTCAAAAACGCGCTTACCCTTGACATAGAAAACTTCAGGGAATTTCCCGAGAAGATCAACGAGCTGGCTAAGTATAAAGATAAAAAAATCCTCACTTATTGTACCGGCGGAATCAAATGCGAAAAGGCTTCCGCATTGTTGCTGAAAGAAGGGTTTAAGGAGGTTTACCAACTACACGGAGGAATCATCAAGTACGGCAAGGAAGTGGGCGGAAAAGACTTTGAAGGGAAATGCTATGTGTTTGACAACAGAATCACCGTAGATGTCAACTCCGTGAATCCCTCTGTCGTGTCTCGCTGCCATACCTGCGGCACGGTAACCAGCCGGATGATCAATTGTGCAAACCCGGAATGCAACGAGCATTTTACCCAATGCGAAGCCTGCGGATGGAAGATGGAGGGTTGTTGTTCAGAAGCTTGCTTAGGTCACCCGAGAAAGCGGCCTTACGACGGTACCGGCTACTATATCAAAATCCCCCAGCCGGTCAACGAGGAGAAGCTCAGCAAGCGGAAGCATAAGAAGAAGCTTTCAACCAACCCCATTTCACGTAGTTGATGTTTTTTCCACTAATGAGATATTTCCTTTCGTAGTACGTTTTGATCGATAAAACATCGTCTACGAGGATCGAGCGATATAAGTCAGCGGTTTGCTGGTGGATCAGCAAGTCCCGTTCTTCCAGCTTCTCAAGCGTGTATGCGTATAGTCCGTCGTTATCCGTTTTTAAATGTACAAACCCTTCCGGAACCATGATTTCCTCATATTTCTTGAGAAAAGCCGGATTCGTAAGCCGCTTCTTCTCACGGCTTTTCTGGGGCTGCGGATCAGGAAAGGTAATCCAAATCTCAGCAACCTCTCCGGAAGCGAAATATTCCAGAATATCCTCGATCTGTATCCTCAGGAACGACACATTACGGATCCCCTCCTCCAACGCCGTCTTTGCTCCCCGCCAGATGCGATTACCCTTATAGTCTACGCCGACGAAGTTCTTTTCCGGATATAGTTTAGCCATATTTACCGTGTACTCGCCCTTGCCACAAGCAAGTTCCAGTACAATCGGCAGCCCATTCGCGAAGTGTTTGGCGGCCCATTGCCCTTTCATTGCCTTGCCTTCATCCAATTGAAGCACGTTTGGGAACGTACTTATTTCCGCAAACTTCCGTAGCTTATCTTTTCCCATATGTCATTTTCAATCAGGGACAAAAATAAGCTAAACTTTTTACATTCTGGTTCAGTAGGTTTCACTGTCAGGAGGAATGCCGTAGTCTACATGTTTATGGCGGCGGCGCTTTCCAGAGGGCCTGACAAAATCTGCAAGTTTATTGATAAGCGAACTTACGTTCTCTTTGTTTAAGGAGCCGGCTGCTTGCTGAGACAATATTGTTACTATGGCCCTTTTCAGTAGTCCGGCTTTCCGCAGAAAAAGTCGGTTAAGCACCACCGGAAGTCCGATCCGCAACGCTTTGCTTACCCAATCACCGCCCTCCTCGCGCTTGGCGAAAAGCCCTTTCGCGACATCTGCCCCCGGTAGCCAGGAGAACAGCGATTTGAAAAAGCGGGCAGGAGCTTCCACTTTGTTATTGAACAAACGATACTGGTCACTAAGATACTGCTCCTGCTCGCCGGCAAGCATTTTTAACCGGGCAATTTCAGCCCGCAGATCATCCAGATTCTTAATTTTGCTTTCCTTCGTCATCCTCTGCTTCATCGTTCCACTTTTGCAGAAACCGCTTTATGGAAAGGTTCATAAATAAGCGCTCCATTGGTTTTTCAATAAGCGACAGTACTATAATCAACAGGACAAAAATGCCGCCGGTAGCAAGGAATCCCAAAGACGAGCTCCCCAGTAATTCACTCAGGTAAAATCCAAGAGCAAGACTGAGGAAAAACACCACGAACAAGGCAAACACCGCCCTCACCAGGTCCACAATCAAACTGGCTATCAAACGGGATGACCGTTCAACAGATTTCAGTTTAAACAGTTTAAAGCGGGTATCAATGTATTCTTTACTTTTGTGGAATACCCCTTTAATCGAAAACTTTTGATCCTCCATCGATTTGGCTAGGTATTTGTCTGTTAATGTGACGTAATAAGAGCCTTAGATATCCGAACTGTTGGATACCTGACGCAAACCGGTTTGCTGTGCCATGCTATGGCCGGGGCCTCAGCCCCTCTCTATATTCAGGCGTGCTCCTCTAATCCCTCCTCAACAAGCTGTTCACCTTTGTTCACTTTAGATTTAACAGCAGCCAGCATCTTTTCTTTGAAGTCATTCAGATGTTCAACTTGTTCGGCTGTCCGCTCCTTAATAGCATCGCCTAAATCTTTCAGAGAGTCGTTCAGTTTCTCACGGGTTTCAGAACCTTTCTCTGGTGCAAACAAAATTCCAAGAGCTGCCCCAGCAGCTAATCCCGCCAACAATGCGGCTACCACTTTTGCGTTACTGTCCATATTTCAGATTTTTAAAATTAAAACTTTAGCATGTGCTGTTAAATATACAAACAAACTCACAAATCGTTTGCCAAAAACTTTAAACCGCCTTAAAAGCTAATCTGCTATGCCGTCCGGGAAGTGGCATAAATATTGTGTGCGGTTCCTCAATGCTGGTTTGAAATATTTTGCGTCATTAAGCACGCTGCTAGGTTATTTACCGTATCTTTGTTGCTTCACGCTGTACTAACAAGCTATTCTATATGATAGACATTTACTTGGTACTCTTTTCGTTCCTTTTTTCGTGCATCATCACCTTATATGCGGTTCCATCGCTCATTAAGCTGGCCTATCAGAAGCGCTTGTTTGATGACCCTGCACTTGAAGAACGGAAAATCCATAAGTACCGTACGCCAAACCTAGGCGGAATAGCGGTATTGACTTCATTTGTTTTTACCGCTTGCTTGTGTATTTCCGGAAATACACTTCCTTATGCCAATTATATCTTCGCATCCGGATTACTTATTTTCCTGGTCGGCCTAAAAGATGACCTATCCGCGCTGAACCCGTATAAAAAGTTTTTGGCACAATCTATTACCGCGTTGATCGTTGTCCATTTCGCTGATATCCGGCTCACCGGCTTTTACGGCGTTTTTGGCATATATGATATACATCCCGTTGTCAGCTATCCCTTCTCCTGTCTGCTGATCGTTTTTATTATCAACGCTTTCAACCTAATTGATGGCATTAACGGCTTATTGGGCAGTGTCAGTGTGATCGTTAGCCTGACCTTTGGCTATATTTTTTTCAAGATGGGCGAGTATGGATTAACATTGCTGGCAATAAGCATGGCCGGATCTGTACTCGGTTTCCTTCGGTATAACGCCGGTAAAGCTCGCATTTTTATGGGAGATGCGGGAGCTTATACTATAGGCTTTATTGTATCGGTTCTAGCCATCCAGTTTATTGAACTGAATAACGGCCAACATGTTCCGGCAGTAACTGATCATGTTGTGCAATCGGTTCCGGCCGTTGCAATCGCAATTCTGATCATCCCCATTTTCGACACCTTGCGCGTAATCGTAATCCGCCTGGTACAAGGCCGGTCACCGTTTATGGCCGACCGCAACCATCTTCATCATAGACTGCTTGACACCGGCATGACACACACACAAGCCACATTGGTGCTTTCTAGCTTCAATATTTTAATGATCGGCACCGCTCTTTCCTTTCAGCACATCGGGACAATTGAATTGCTTATCCTGATTGCGTTGATTGCACTGCTCACCAACACAATGTTATGGCTATACGATGTCCGTCAAGTTATTATACAGCCGCAAGCCATCGCTGTGAAAGATGATGGGGACAAAATTTATCAGCTACGCGACCATGCGCGTGAGGTTGCGGAAGAAGCCTTGCAGCAATACGAGGAAAAACAACATCAAAATTAGTTCAGGCGTTCTGGATATTTCTTAATTTTAACGGAAATATTCTGCCTATGCTTGTCAAAACCTATGGTAGTGCCGTATACGGCATAGATGCAACTACGATAACCATTGAAGTCAATATCAGCGGCGGGACCAAATATTATATTGTCGGCCTTCCGGACAGCGCCGTAAAAGAAAGCCTGCGCCGCATTGAAAGCGCCTTGAGCGCCTCCGGATTCCGCATGCCAAGACAAAAAATTGTGGTGAATCTGGCTCCCGCAGATCTGCGCAAAGAAGGTTCAGCATACGACCTTGCTATTGCCGTTGGTATCCTGGCATCATCAAAACAGATCAGTGATCAGCTGCTCGGTGATTTCCTTATTTTAGGCGAACTGTCACTAGACGGAGGTCTCTTGCCGGTCAAAGGGGTATTACCAATTGCCATGCAGGCAGCCCGTGACGGGTTTAAAGGTATTATACTCCCACTGGCCAATGCACCGGAAGCAGCTGTGGTTTCGGGTCTTGCTGTTTACGGCATGAGTCATCTCAGCGAAGTAACCGGCTTCCTTGATGGCACATGCACTCCGCCCCGGATCGCAGTAGATGTCAACGAAAAATTTTTACGAAACGTTCACAATGACGAACTTGATTTCGCTGACGTTCAGGGACAGGAAAACATTAAACGGGCGTTGGAGATAGCAGCGGCCGGCGGCCATAATGCCATTCTCATCGGCCCGCCAGGCGCCGGAAAAACCATGTTGGCTAAACGGCTGCCGACCATTCTACCTCCGCTGAGCTTGGAAGAGTCCCTGGAAACAACTAAGATACATTCAGTAGCAGGAAAGCTGGGGTCCACAGAGTCGCTGCTCACTACGCGCCCTTTCCGGGCGCCCCATCATACGATCAGCGATGTTGCATTGGTCGGCGGTGGGCCAAGCCCGCAACCGGGCGAAATCTCGTTAGCGCATAATGGCGTGTTATTTCTTGACGAGCTCCCTGAATTCAAACGATCTGCGCTTGAAGTCATGCGCCAGCCTCTGGAGTCTCGATGTATCACTATATCACGCGCTCGTTTCACAATACAATATCCTGCCAGCTTTATCCTCATTGCCGCCATGAACCCTTGCCCGTGTGGGTTCTATAACCACCCGGATAAAGCATGTCTTTGCAACCCGGGCACTGTTCAAAAATACTTGAGCAGGATCTCCGGTCCATTAATGGATCGAATTGATCTTCATGTGGAAGTGACCCCCGTACATGTTGAAGAACTAACATCCAGTCGGCCGACTACCCGAAGTGCTGATATCCGAAGTAGAGTAAGCGCAGCACGGAAAATCCAAAAAAATCGATTTAAGTCCAGCCCTGAGATCCACTGCAATGCGCAGATGAGTCCGGCGCAAGCACGGCGAATCTGTACTATAGATCGGAGCGGCCAAACGCTGCTCAAAACGGCGATGCATCGATTGGGGCTTTCCGCGCGCGCTTATGATCGCATACTTCGGGTATCACGTACCATTGCGGACCTCGACGACAGTGTCGAAATAGAGACCAGGCACTTGGCAGAAGCCATTCAGTTCCGCAGCTTGGATCGCAATAGCTGGACGGGGGTAGGCGGTTGAAACCCTAATTGTTCAGTCGTTCTTCGAACAATTTCAGGATACGTTTATATTCATCCGTCCAACTGCTAGGTTCAACAAAACCATGATCTTCAACCGGATATACGGCCAGTTCCCAGTTGTCCTTCCCTAGTTCGATAAGCCGCTGGCTCAGCCGGACGATATCCTGAAAATGCACATTAACGTCCACCATGCCGTGGCACATCAGCAAGTGTCCCTTTAATCCTTGCGCGAAATAGATAGGAGAGGAACGCTTATAAGCAAGTGGATCATCCGATGGTTCATTGAGAATATTAGAGGTATATCCGTGATTGTAATGTGCCCAGTCAGTCACGGACCGCAGCGCCGCACCCGCCGCGAAGGTTTCCGGTTCGTTGAACATAGCCATCAAAGTGATAAAACCACCATAAGACCCGCCATAAATCCCTATATTCTGCGGGTTGACCCCGTACTTATCGACCAATAATTTCGCGCCGTCCACCTGATCACTTAGGTCTTTCCCACCCATATGCCGATAGATGCCTGTCCGGTGATCGCGTCCATATCCAGCGCTGCCCGTGTAATCTATATCCATCACAGTATACCCCAGGTCCGTTAATAAATTATGGAACATATACTCTCTGAAGTACTGACTCCACCAAAAATGTGCATTCTGCAGGTAACCTGCCCCATGCACAAAGATTACGGCTGGACGACTCTGCTTAGGATGCTGAGGACGGTAAAGGCGCGCATAGACCTCGCTGCCGTGCCGGTTCCTAAATGAAATCACTTCGGGTTCGCGCCAAGGGTAAGCTTTGAATTCATCTGTAAGTGATTCCGTTATTTTGACCGCCTTTGCGCCGGGTTTGTTTTGCTGCAGATAAAGCTCCCACGGTTTATTGGAATAAGAATGACGGACCGCTAGCCACTTTTCGTCTGGAGAAAGATGCACTTCGTTGCCGCCGTCGTACTGTGTGATCTGCACAGGAACACCGCCGCTTACAGGCATACGGTAAAAATGCTTTATACCAGGGTGTTTGATGTTTCCGGTAAAATAGAAGTTGAGCCTATCCGCAGAAAGCTTCAGGTCACTCACTTCCCAGTCTCCCGTAGTTAATTGTTGCTTTTCTCCGGAAAACACATTGGCAAGGTAAATATGTGAATAACCGGAAGCCTCGCTCTGAAAATAAATGGTTTCTTCGTCTATCCATCCCAAAGCCCCACCTCCCCATGCGCCGCCTATACCGGGCCCGCCGATCCAAGCCTCATCACGCTGTCGGTCAATCATGCTCAATTCACCGGTTTCTGGGTTAAGGCGCATGATCCAACGGTCTTTATTATCAATCGCGGTAACCGCCACGACCGCAGCGGTCCCCCGTTCATTCCAGTAAACCTGTCCAAAATTAACCGATCGATCCCGGTTTTCACTAAGGGCGGCTGACTTCCTTTCAGGATAATTGTTCAGGAAATCAGGCAGATCTTTGATACCGGGCAAGTTATCGGTTTGCACCTGATACACGGTATCCCGCTGCCGGTCATAAATCAGGCAGAGGGATTCCGGCTGCGCATTCCCGACCTTCGTACGGGCCTTGATATCCTCCGTATAGCCTGACTCGGTAACATAATTGGGGACGCTGGTGCTCCGGTTGCCATCGGCACGTTTCGTAAGCCTAAAAGTGACGAAACGCTCATCCGGGCTAATCTCCTGCAGCGATAAAGACGCGTTCCCAATAGGAATCGGCTTCAGACTGGATGCCCTAAGATTCCGCTGCACTGCTTCAATGGAATCTTGTTGCCGCCGTTTCTTCAAGACGTCAAAAAGGGTCAGCTGATCCTCTTTCAACCATTTGTCCTGTCTGCTCACAGCTTGGTCCCCGCTGGATTCACTGGCGACCTTTTGGTCATCCCTTACAAAATGGGTGAGCTGTATCCATTGGTAACCAGATAAGGATAACTTAAAAAGGTCACCATCCCGCAAGAAAATGATATGCTTACCGTCTTTACTAAACCGCGGATTGCTCTCCCGTGCCGCGGTAACGGTAAGCCGAACATCTTCCCCTGGCTTTAATTCGCGCAGATAAATATCACCATCTCGTTCAAAAACTATGCGGCTACGTTCCCTGTCGTATTCATATTGTTCCACCGTTCTCCATTTATCGCTGCCATCAACCTTCACGGGCGTATGGTCGGTGGTCGATATGCGGTACGTTTCCTGGGCCGGATCGCCGCCGCGATTCCAGTCGAAGTAAAGCTGCCCTCCCGGAATCCAGCGCAGTCCGTCAGGAGCCATCCCGATCCACTTAGGGTCACGCATAATTTTTTCTACAGTAAGGCTGGATTGCTGGGCCAATACTGTAAATTGAAAACATACAAATAGAACGAAAATAAGTCTTCTATACATTAGCTGTCCATTTTTCAACCGGCCGCGAAAGTAACCACCTTTCAGTTAGGAGCCGCAAAAAGCTTGTAAGATGGTGACTATCGCTGGCGTTTACCAGAAAAACGCGTAGAGTACAACGAGAATCAAGCAAATAATAAAACCGCCGATATTGAATGCCGGCGGAGTGCTAAAGATAGATTTCTCCAGCGGGATACCTTTGCTGTAATCCTTGCCTTTACCTTCAATAAAACTGATAACCACCATAATCAACATCACCAGAATCCACGTAATCATCATCTGGTGCATAAACGGCAGGTTCAGAAATATTGGATGAGTGGACCAGCCGTTCGGCGCCACTTTAAAATAGAACGCTACAGGGATGGAAGCCAGTATACCCCAGATCGCCGCATTGTTCGTCGTTTTCTTCCAGAAGAGCCCGAGCATGAACACGGCAAGGATACCGGGACTTACCACCCCCGTATATTCCTGAATATACTGAAATACCTGTCCAAGATTTGCTAATTGAGGTGCCAGAATGATTGCGATAATTAAGGCAATAAAAGCAGAAATGCGGCCGACACGGACCAGCCCCTTTTCTGAAGCCTTCTTTTGGAAATACGGTTTATAGATGTCCATGGTAAAAATAGTCGCGGTTGAATTCAGCATGGACGCCAATGACGACACAATTGCCGCAGCCAGAGCAGCAACCACCAATCCCTTCGCGCCAGCCGGCACGAACTCGCGGATCAGCCACGGCGATGCACTATCACTGATCACCGCCCCCGTCTTCGAGAAAAAAGAAGGGTCTGCCTGTCCTGGCGTGATCTGTCCATTGGGATCCATATTCATTACGAATGCCACAATACCGGGAATAACCACCAGCAGAGGCATAAGCAACTTGATAAATCCAGCAAGAATGATCCCCTTCTGTGACTCCTTTAGGCTCTTCGCCGCCAAAGTCCGTTGAATGATGTACTGATTAAATCCCCAATAATAAAGATTAGCCACCCACATTCCGCCTATAAGTACAGCCAGGCCGGGCAAGTCCCACCACGCATCCCGGCCTCCCGGCGAGATTATTTCTCCCTTTTCGAGAATCATGGAAAACTTTTCAGGCACCGTTTGATAGATTTTGACCAACCCCGAGATGATTCCACCATCATCGGATATATGTGAAAGCGCAATGAACGTTGTGATCAGACCCCCGATAACAAGCAGTACCACTTGAACCACGTCCGTCCATGCAACAGCAGACAACCCGCCATACAAAGAGTACGCAGCAGCGAACAAGGCCAGTCCGAATATTGCGTGCATAAAAATCGATCCGTCGCCGCTTCCGAGTATAGTATCGAGTGCAGTTGCTCCCAAATACAGCACAGAGGTGAGGTTCACGAAAACAAATAAACAGACCCAAAACACAGCCAATATGGTTTTGAGATTTGTGCTGTACCTGACCTCAATAAACTGCGGAATAGTATATAACCCTTTTTGTATAAAAATGGGGAGAAAATATTTGCCGACTATAAGTAACGTGAGTGCTGCCATCCACTCATACGATGCAATTGCCAAACCGATCGCGAATCCGGATCCTGACATGCCAATAAACTGCTCGGCCGAGATATTCGCAGCGATCAACGATGCGCCGATCGCCCACCAAGGCAGTGACTTCCCCGCTAAAAAATAATCTTCCGAAGAATCTCCCTTTCCCCTTGACACCCAAAGGCCGATCCCAATGATAAGCACACCATACCCGATGAAAATCAATTTGTCTATTAATGCAAATTCCATGCTTTGTTTGTTGGCTGTGGACAATTAAGTTTATAAACCGGGCTAATGTAAAAATTAATCAGTATAAATCAATAGATAGCAGTAAGATTTGCATGGCCCAGAAAAGCAGCAAACAGGTAAATGACTGACACATAAACGCGTAAGCAGGTGTTCAAAAAACACTAAGCTTTATCTTGTGAACTGAGTTATAAAGTGCTGGATCACCCAGGGGTATAGAATGATCGTGATGACAATGCCGAAGACAGCACCGTAAAAGTGTGCATCATGGTTGATCCCATCCTGCGTGTTCTTTGAAGCCCAAACGCAATAACCCAGGAAAAGCACACCGAACAACCAAGCTGGCATCGGAATAACCATAAAGATGCCCAGCATCATCGTGGGGTCAAAAAGAATAAAACTGAAAAGCACAGCACAAATCGCACCTGATGCTCCCAAACTGTAATAAGAAGGATTGTTTTTTTCCTTCACCAAGGTGCCCACGTCACTAAGTATAAGCCCCAACACATAAATAAGGGCAAACTGAAGATGCCCCCACGCACTTAAACTGACCAGCAACGCCTCCAACGGGAAACCGAAAAAATAAAAGGTCAGCATATTAAATAGCAGATGCCCCCAGTCCCTGTGAATCAACCCGCTTGTCAGCAATGTATACAACCGATGCCCCCGGCTGATGCTGTACGGATGTAACATAAATTTTTCGAAGAGATGATGATTGGTAAACGTATAAATACTGGTGACGATGGTAAAGGTGAAGATGATGCTCGCTACCGGTGTAAGAAAAAGATATTCTCTCATGCTGTCAAGTTAATCGGTCTAAGGTATGTAAAAAATGTGCGCTGTCAAAATAGGTCCAACTGCCGTCCCTGCTGCGGTGCAAACAGATCCAATTTGAGATCCGGCATGGTGGCGTTGCCCATGTACCGCTTTACACTGACATGGAAAAGCTGTCGGATACTCTCTGCCAGCTCGCCCTCACCTCGCATCCGGACGCCCCACCGGCTATCACTCAATTGTCCTCCATGACAGGCAGCGATGCTGTGGAGGATTTTATCGGCACGATCCGGGTAAGCTTTATTGACCCAGTCGGCAAATAGCTCACCGATCGCCCCGTTAAGCCTTACAATGGTATATCCGGCGCCGGCCGCTCCGTGTTGGGCTGCAGCCTTGATCACCTGCGGGATCTCGTCGCTGTTCAAGCCCGGAATAATGGGCGCGCACATAATCATAACGGGAACATTTGCTTCAGCCAGCCGCTGTATGACTTGAAGCCGGCCTTTGGCCGTGACAGTTCGCGGTTCCATCTTCTGCCTAAGCTCTTCGTTCAATGAATTAAGGGATATTGCGACATGGACCAACCCGAGTAAAGCCATTTCGCCAATAATATCGAGATCGCGCAATATCAGATTATTTTTACTGATAATTGAAACGGGGTGACGATACCGGAGCATGACTTCCAGTATCGCACGTGTAAGCTTTAACTTTCGCTCTATAGGTTGATAGCAATCGGTGTTTCCCGACAACATAATCACCTGTGGCGTATAGCCCTTCATGTTGAACTGCCGCTCAAGCAGCTCAGCGGCATTGCGTTTTACAATAATTTTGCGTTCAAAATCCAAGCCCGCACTGTAACCCCAGTATTCGTGCGCATTCCGGGCATAACAATAAATGCATCCATGCTCACAGCCCTGATACGGATTGACGGAATAACCCATCCTCAGGTCCGGGCTGTTGTTTTTGCTAATTATCTTCTTAGGGGTTTCTTCAATTATCTGGGTGCCGCTGTTCTCGAGAAATTCCTCATCCAGGCCTTCCACATGCGCAGCGACATACTGCTGTGCAGCGAACTTGTTGCGCGTATTGACCTGCGCGCCCCTTCCCTTAAAGTAGTTGCGGTTTTGAATGGTATCCATACCGCAAATATACTAATTTTCTTAGCTATTTGGGTGCGGCAAATCCACCCTATCTTCAAGTAAAAAAACGTAAAGTTCTTTGGGGCCGTGCGCCCCCAATACCAAGGTTTTTTCAATATCAGCCGTCCGGCTGGGACCGGTGATCACACTGATTAAGGAGGGTAATCCGGCAGGGTACCGCCGCTGCATCAGATTAAGACCATCTTTGATATCCATTACCAGCTGAGAGGTGCGGGCAATTACGACGTGCGTGTGCGGATATACGGTTAGCCGTCTTCCGCCGGCATTTCCGTTACTCACTAAGATACTCCCCGACCGCGCTATTAAAGCCTCGCAAGCGGTAATACCCGTATCCGCTAAATCGAAATCCTGCTCGGTGCTGTAGAAAGGGAATCCGTAGCGGTCGAGCACCTCCTGTAATGCAGGCTCCCAGACATACATCCGCCGCAGCTTCTCCTTCTCAGCCAACGTAAGTAAATTCTCCACCACAGAAACCTCGTCTTCACAATAAACGAATTTCCCTGCCACTGCCGTCAGCCGTTGCGCGAACAACACGTCCATGGAATCACTTTCCTCTGCGTACAGCGGTGTTTCCTCGAAGCTTGGATAGGGGTGCTCACGCTTTTGCAACAGCGCATGCCGCACCTTTTTCAGCATCTGCTCCTTTGCCGTTGTCGTCTTAACATTACGCTGCATTACTTCTCAGCGGTCCGCGTGTCTTCTTCTGCTGTATTATTTTCAAACGTCCCGGAATTATCTCCGACACCGTTGTGCACAAGCCCCTCCGCTGCCTTCCGCTGGTCGCCTTGGTCAGGCTCACCATTTACGAACTCATCATATGTAGTGCGGTGATCGAATGGACGCTTGCCCAATATCTGTTCGAGATCGGACTGGAAGAGAATCTCCCGTTCGAGCAACTTTTCTGCCAACGCAATAAGTCCCTCCCTTTTCTCCAGCAACAGTTTTTTTGTTTTCTGATAAATTTCCGCAATCAACTGCCTCACTTCCTCGTCAATCAGCTCAGCAGTCTTTTCGGAATACGGCCGTTGGAATTGGTTTTCCCGCTCGTCGTTGAACGATACGTTTCCGATGCGCGGATTCATCCCATATACAGCTACCATTGCGTAAGCCAGCTTCGTGATGCGCTCCAGATCGTTTTGAGCACCGGTCGAAATCTTACCGAAGGTGATATCTTCAGCTACCCGTCCGCCCATGGTCATGCACAAGCCATCCAGCAATTGCTCCGTGGTATACAGAAATTGCTCTTTAGGAAGGTATTGGGCGTATCCTAACGCCGCGACTCCGCGAGGCACGATTGAGACCTTCACCAGGGGATCGGCGTGTTCCAGAAACCAGCCCGCTATGGCATGCCCCGCCTCGTGGTACGCCACTATACGTTTCTCTTCCGGCGATATGATCTTGTTTTTCTTTTCCAATCCGCCGATTACCCGGTCGATGGCATCCTGGAAATCCTGCATATCGATAGACGACTTGTTCCGGCGGGCAGCAATAAGCGCTGCCTCGTTACAGACGTTGGCGATCTCGGCGCCTGCGAAACCCGGGGTCTGTGCAGAGAGCTTTTTGGCGTCCACTTCCGCTGCCAGTTTCAGCGGCTTCAGGTGCACCTTAAAAATCTGTTCGCGACCCACCAGATCAGGTTTGTCTATAGATATTTGCCTGTCGAACCGCCCAGGCCTTAGCAGGGCCGAATCAAGCACGTCAGGCCTATTGGTCGCAGCCATTATGATGATACCTGAATCAGTACCAAAACCGTCCATTTCTACCAACAGTTGGTTCAATGTGTTTTCCCGTTCATCATTGCCACCCATTACGCTGTTTTTACCACGTGCGCGGCCAATTGCATCGATCTCATCGATGAATATGATACACGGCGCCTTGTCCTTGGCCTGCCGGAAAAGATCACGTACCCGCGAAGCGCCCACACCTACGAACATTTCCACGAAGTCCGATCCCGAGAGCGAGAAAAATGGCACCTGCGCTTCACCGGCAACCGCCTTGGCCAATAAGGTCTTTCCCGTGCCCGGAGATCCGACCAGCAAGGCGCCTTTCGGAATTTTACCGCCAAGGTTTGTATACTTCTTCGGATTCTTAAGGAAATCAACAATCTCCATCACCTCCTGCTTTGCCTCTTCAAGCCCTGCAACATCGCTGAAGGTCACAGCAACCTGCGATTCCTTATCGAACAATGTCGCCTTAGACTTTCCTATATTGAAGATCTGTCCGCCCGGTCCAGCGCCTCCGCCGCCCATTCTCCGCATGATGAAAATCCAGAATACGATAATCAACAGGAGAGGCAACATGATGGAGAAAATCCATCCGGTCCAGGCATTTGTCCTGTCTTCAAGCCGAAGCGGCACCCGATCGCTCGGATCCATCTCTGCCTGGGCAGCATTAAGCTTCCTTTCCAACGCATCATAAGAACCATCGGTAAAGAAATATTGCGGTCCTGCCGCTGGTGAAAGAGAAAGACCGTTAGCATTGGGCCGTACGTCCCGGTACTTTGGATCCGACAGCCGATCTTTTTTAATATACACCTCTACGAAAATCAATTCATTCCGTTTGTAAGCCACGAGGCGCTCGGCATCTCCTGGCTGAAGCATATTTTTCTCAAATTCCTGATAAGTTATCTGTTTCGCGCTCTCGTCACTGAAAACATACTGCAATGCGAAAAAGCCAAAAATCATGGCCACCCACAGCCACATGATATTGAATCGCGGGGGCTTGGGCGTCACCTTCTTTGTAGGTACTCTCTTCATTCTATCGGGTCCGTTCAGCATACCTTTACTACGCTTTTGTTTTTCTTCTTCTAAATTATGCACTTTGATAATATTCTAACTCAGCATCGCCCCAAAGGTCCTCGATACCGTAAAAACTTCGTTTGTCTGTTTTAAATATATGGACGACTACATCTATAAAATCGAGCAGTACCCATTCTCCGTGCTCCAAGCCTTCTTTTCTCCAGGGCTCCTGCTTTAACGCTTTATAGACTTCCTCCTCAACACTCTTAGCCAACGCGTTCACCTGTATAGATGAGTCCGCATGGCAAATTACAAAATAATCGGATACTGAACTGTGAATGTTCCTTAAATCAAGCCGCACAATTTCATTCCCCTTTTTCTCTATCATTCCTTGCACCACCACCTCAGATAAACGAGCGGACAAGCCTGATTTTTTATTTTTTACCATTAAAAAATATTATAGTTTTGGGCAATATTACCCCTAAAATTAAAACATATTGCAAAGTAACACATTTTCGGGATTATTTGAAGGACAAAATGTTATTACCTTACCGCAGGTAGATTCTACAAATGAATTCCTTAAACAGGAACTGTCAAAATCCACGCCACTTGATGAAGGAACTGTAATAATGGCAGAAGAGCAGTTTGCAGGCAAAGGACAACAGGGGTCTACCTGGTATAGTGAACCGTCCAAAAATCTCACATTCAGCCTTCTGCTTAAGCCTTCATTTCTTCTTCCGAAACATCAGTTCCGTCTTACAATGTCCATCAGTGTTGCCGTTGCGCAGTGGTTGGAATCAGTGCTTCCTGTCCCGGTAAAAATAAAGTGGCCCAATGATCTTTTTGTAGAGAACAAGAAGATAGGGGGCATATTAATTGAAAACGTCCTGAAGGGCGCAACATGGAAATATGCCATCGTAGGGGTCGGCATCAACGTCAACCAAACGGATTTTCCGCATATGATCAAAGAACGTTCAACGTCCATTAAACTGATGCTGCACAAAGACTCTGAACTGCGGACATCGTTGGCCGGTCTCTGCCGCCATATCGGCCAAACCTATTCGATGCTTAAATCCGGTCAATTCAGCGCATTGTTATCAAATTATTTGCGCCGGCTGTACAGACTAGGAGAAACGCACTCCTTCCTTGTGGATGGCGTGCCTGTGCAGGGTGTGTTACGTGGCGTTACCGAGCACGGCCGTTTACAAATTGATTTCAATGGGCATCTTGCGGACTTTGGCTTGAAAGAAGTCTCATTTGTGATTTAAGCACGCATTGCGTACCTTTGCACGGCAGACCCAAGCAACCAGGCTGGAATTAAACCCCGGCCGACACAATGAGTCTTATCTGAAAACACATTGAATGATTATGAAAAAAATCACATTAGCCATAGCAGCCCTGCTTGTCGCAGTGTCCAGTGTTTCGGCGCAAATTCTGCAGCCCGTCAAGTGGCAGTTCGGTGCAAAAAAGATCAGCGGTGATGAGGCAGTTGTCTTTATGAAAGCCAAAATGGACAACGGCTGGCATATTTATTCACAAAATGTCGAAGAGGGAGGTCCGATAAAGACCTCGTTCAACTTTGCACCTTCAACTGACTATACGCTCATCGGAAAACCAGCTGAGCCCAAACCAAAGGTAAAGCACGAAGAAGTTTTCGGTATGGATGTTGCCTATTTTGACAAGGAAGTGGTTTTCCAACAGCGGATTAAACTAAAGAAGGGCGCTACCGCCGTTAAGGGAACCGTTGAATATATGGCTTGCGACGCCACCCAATGCTTGCCGCCGGACGAAATTGAGTTTACCGTCGCCGTCAAATAATATTCTTTTTCCAAGAAAAATGAAAAAGGCAGTTGACTGCCTTTTTTATTATTTTTGTCACCCTTTAGCAAGTTCGATTAATGAAACGCATTTACCTTGCCGTGTCCCTACTTATGGGTCTTCTACTCGGTGACGGGGCAACCGTTCTCGGTCAGGATACCCTGATTAGCTTTGACGATGTGGTGTTTACCGACGGGCAGGACACAGCGACCACAAGTGATACGGCGGACACAGCAGATCAGCAACAGCGCAGGGTGGCTCCAACCGGCGAAAATCCGGAAAACGCACCACAAACTCTTTGGGGTATCTTCATTGCAGGACTTATTGGCGGCTTTGCGGCCTTTCTGATGCCCTGTATTTATCCGATGGTACCCCTCACTGTTTCTTTTTTCACCAAGCAGAGCGGCACCCGGTCGAAAGGCATAGTAAACGCACTGCTTTATGGCCTGTTTATCATTGTGATTTATGTGGCTCTCGGCATGCTGGTTACCCTTTTCTTCGGCGCGTCTGCCCTTAATGAAGCCGCCAGCAGCGCATGGTTTAATCTGTTGTTCTTTGCGCTTATTGTCGTGTTCGCTGTTTCGTTTCTCGGCGCGTTTGAAATCACCCTGCCTTCCCGGTTTGTAAACAAGATGGATGAAAAATCCAATAAAGGCGGCCTTTTGGGCCTGTTCTTTATGGCGTTTACGCTTGCCCTGGTGTCCTTTTCCTGTACCGGCCCTATTATCGGTTACTTACTGGTAGAGGCGGTCTCAAAGGGTACGCTGATGGGGCCCGCAATGGGAATGCTTGGCTTCTCTGCGGCACTCGCCATTCCATTTATGCTATTTGCATTCTTTCCGTCCTGGCTCAAAGAATTGCCACGGTCCGGCGGGTGGCTTAATACGGTAAAGGTAACGTTGGGTTTCCTCGAATTGGCGCTTGCGTTCAAGTTCCTATCCAATGTAGATCTCGCCTACCACTGGGGCATTCTGGACCGCGAAGTCTTTCTCGCACTTTGGATCGTGATTTTTGGACTGCTAGGTCTTTATCTGCTGGGCAAGCTTAGATTCTCACATGACAGCGATGTGCCGTTCATATCAATTCCGAGGTTATTTTTCGCCATCGCGGTGCTATCATTTACAGTATACATGATTCCGGGCATGTGGGGTGCTCCATTAAAAGCGCTGAGCGCCTGGTTACCCCCTTCGCCAACGCAGGACTTTAACCTTCATCAACACAGCAACTCTATTTCCGGAGCACAGTCCGCATCCTCCAGCGGAATAGTTAAAAAATACGCTAATATATTCCATGCTCCACATGGCATTGATGCGTTTTACGACTATGAACAGGCTCTTGCCTATTCCAGGCAGGTAAACAAACCGGTCTTGCTTGACTTTACCGGCTGGAGCTGCGTGAACTGCCGGAAAATGGAAGAGTCCGTGTGGCCTGATCCGCAGGTATTGAAACGACTCAAGGAAGACTATATTCTCGCTTCGCTTTATGTTGACGACCGCACTGAGCTGGAACCTGACGAGCAATATGTTTCAGCCTTCAGTGGAAAAAAAATACGCAGAGTCGGCCAAAAGTGGTCCGACCTGCAGCAATCGCGGTTTGGTGTAAATGCACAACCATATTATGTAGTTGTAGACGGAAACGGCAATCAACTTGTTCCAGCGCAGGCGTACAACGAGGACATTAAGAATTATATAGATTTTCTGGATAGCGGCTTGGCCGCCTTTCAGAATAACTCAAAAACAAACTAAGGCAAAAACCAACAGACTATAATGAGCAGTAACATCAAGAACATTGCAGTATTCACGTCAGGGGGCGACGCTCCAGGCATGAATGCGGCTATACGAGCGGTAGTCCGTACCGGACTGTATTACAACTTGAACGTATTCGGCATTGGCCGTGGCTACGACGGCATGGTAAATGGCGACATTTTCCCTATGGATGCAAAATCCGTCGCAAACATTATTCAGCGTGGGGGTACGATCCTTAAAACAGCCCGCAGCGAAGAATTCCGCACAATCGAAGGACGGCAACAAGCTTACCAGAACCTTCGGAAGCATGGAATCGACGGTTTAGTCGCAATCGGCGGTGATGGTACGTTCACTGGGGCCGCAAAATTCATCGAAGAACATAATATCCCGGTCATCGGCTTACCCGGAACTATTGACAACGACTTAGCTGGAACCGACTTCACCATTGGCTACGACACGGCAATAAACACGGTCATTGAAGCCGTGGACAAAATCCGTGACACCGCGGAATCGCATGACCGCGTATTCGTCGTGGAAGTCATGGGAAGGGACTCCGGTCTAATCGCTTTGAGGTCCGGCATCAGTGTTGGCGCAGAATGCGTTCTAATTCCAGAGATGAAGGTTGATTATGCCGCAATGATGGACCGGCTGGATCGCACACGCAAGAACAAGGCATCGCGGGTGATTATCGTTGCCGAGGGCGACGATGCAGGCGGGGCATTCGCGGTAGCAGAGCGCATTAAAGAGCGTTTTCCCCATTATGATCTCCGTGTATCCATTTTGGGACACATCCAGCGGGGAGGCAGCCCCACATGTATGGACCGGGTGTTGGCGAGCCGCCTCGGCGTTGCCGCTGTGGAAGCGCTGCTTGAGGGCCGCCGCGGTGAAATGGCAGGATTGATACATGGAGACATCGTCTTTACGCCTTTCAATAAAGCGATCAAGCATATCGGAACCATCAACGATAATCTGCTCCGAATTGTGGACATCCTGTCATTATGACACACAAGGCATACAACCAACCGATAGTTTGTTAGAAGCCGTCTAATCAAGGCTTCTAACAAACTCATCCGTGCGGGCCTTTAATTCAGTACCTCTTTCAGCTTGGTGTGCAGTTCTTCTCCGCGAAGGTTTTTGGCAATGATCCGGCCTTCGGGATCTAGCAAAAAATTCGCCGGAATCCCTCGGATAGCGTACTGGTCGACCACGCCGGTTTCCCACCACTTCAGCTCAGATACATGTGGCCAAGCCTGGAGTCCATCATCATGGATTGCCTGCAGCCAAGCGTCCTTTTGTCCCGGCCGATCGAGCGATACGCCGAATACCGTAAAGTTCTTATCCTTGAACGTCTCATAAGCAGCCACTACATTGGGATTCTCCTGCCTACAAGGACCGCACCAACTGGCCCAGAAGTCTATCAACACATATTTACCCCGTAACGACGACAATGCGATCGGATTTCCGGCAGTATCGGGTTGCGTAAAATCCGGCGCTACGGCGCCGATTTCCACGCGCTTAAGGCTCTCCATCTGCTCGGTAACCGCCTTTCCCTTTGCTGAGTTCTTCAGCGCTGGAGATAAGGCGTTAAACGCCGGTTCGATTACCTCTTGTATAGGCTCCGATCCCACATAAGGGAGTAGCAGATCAAGGCTCACCATACTGCCTGGGTTTGCTTTAATAAATGCAAGATCAATCGCCTTTTGTTCTTCCTGGATTGCCATTGCGTCGGCTTGCAGCCCGCCTATAAACGCTTCGCTTTGCTTTTGCTCGTCGGAAGCCGCCATGAAACGCTTCATAAGCTCCTCCATCTTTGCCTTCGGCGATGCCAATTGCTCTTGGTAAGCCGCAAAATCCTTATTGGTTGCTCCGCCCTTCACAACAGCCAAAGCCAAGGAATCCTCCGCAGAGACACGGATCGCACCTTTCTCAAGGTAGAGTTCCAGCCGGTCCGGATCCTCCATCTCACGGATATCTTCGCCACCATGCGCCAGCAGCAGCAACGCCCTTGACGGGCTCTCCACGTTGCCGTTAAATTTAAATTCACCGTTGGAGACATCGGCCGAATCCAGTACCGGCCCTTCTGCCGTACGATAGCTTAAATACGCTTTGGCCGGAGCGTTCAATGTTCCAACTTTTCCGGCTACAGTAAAGTCTTCCTGACCAATACCCGCCATCGGCAACGCCATCATTGCCATCAACACCTGTTTTTTCATTTATATATAATTTGTTTTTTAGCGGTGATGAAGCTATCAGATTTATTCATTCACACAGGGCAATGAGTAAATCTGATAGCTTCATTATCCTTTTGTTACCGTTCTGATATACATTTTACCAACGGCCGCTTGCTCCGCCGCCTCCGAAACCACCTCCTCCGAACCCTCCGAAACCGCCGCCGCCAAAACCACCACCGAAACCTCCCCCAAAGTCACCTCCCCGGCCACCACGGCCCATGCCGCTTAAAAGTGTCCACCAGAATATATCTGAAGCTCCGCGTCCACCAAGGACTTTGCCTCCTCCGCCGCCCCCTCCGCGGCCGAACAACGCGATCACGGCGATAATGACAATGATCAACAGAATGAGTCCACCGAAGCCCCCACGGCCATCCTCCTGACGCTTCGGAGGCGCTTTATACTCGCCCTTGGTATAGGCGATAAGTGCATCGGTTGCCCGATCTACGCCCGTAAAATAGTCGCCTTGCCTAAACGCAGGCTTTATTTCATTTTCGATGATCCGGTAAGCAACAGCATCAGGCACAGCACCTTCCACGCCATATCCCGTTTGAATGGTTACCGCCCGGTCGCCCAAAGCTGCAAGCAGCAGTATGCCATTATCGTGTTCTTTGCCTCCTATGCCCCATCGCTGTGCCAGTCGTACCGCATAATCGGCAATATCGTATTGTCCAGTTGATTGCATCAATACGACCGCAATCTGAGTGGACGTGCTGTCGTCGAATGCAACCAGTTTCCGCTCCAGCTGGGCCACCTGTTCATCGGTCAATGTATTGGTATAATCATTAACCAACTGATTTGGGGTGGGAGGTAAGTCCTGCGCAGAAACAGCTTGGAGGCAAAAGACAATAAGTGCAGTTAATAAAGTTGAAAGTCTAGTCCTTACCATTACCGAAGGTTATATCGTTGGGCAATTCGTTCACATCATCATCCTGTCGTGGAAAAAAGCGTTCCAGTTGTTCCGCGGCATGTCCAATTCCTTCGATGAGTCCCTGTACGAGGTCTCCCGTTTTAAAATGTTGTAACATCAGATCTTTGGTCTCAGACCAAAAATCTGCAGGCACTTTTGTACTGATACCGCTATCACCTATGATGGCAAAGCGATGATCCACTGTAGCCATATAGATTAACACACCATTCCGTTGAGCCGTCTTATCCATTCCTAAGCGGCGAAAATATATCGCGGCCCTATCCAATGGCTCCCCCTCACAATGCTCCTCTATGGCCAAACGGATTTCCCCTGAGGTACGGGTCTCCGCCTGCTGTATGGCAAATACGATCCTTTCCTGTTCATCTTCCGTGAATAAATCCTTCATATTCTAAAACTGAACCTCCGGTGCCTGGTTTGCGCCTGCTTCAGCAGTGAAATATCCTTTTTGCTTGAAGCCGAAGATGCCCGCAGTGATGTTATTCGGAAACCTGCGGACGGCTGAGTTGTATTCCTGCGTTGCCTCGTTGAAAGCCCTTCTTTCCGTACTGATCCTGTTTTCCGTACCTTCCAATTGGGCCTGTAGCTCTAAGAAGTTCTGATTGGCCTTGAGTTCCGGGTAGCGTTCCACCGTTACGAGTAACCGTCCAAGCGACTGCGACAGTGCGTCCTGCGATTGTTGAAACTGCTGGATGGCCTCAGGTGTCAGGTTTTCAGGATCTACGGTAACCGAAGACGCTTTTGCACGGGCCTCTATGACCTGAGTAAGCGTTTCCTGTTCGAAATTGGCGGCACCTTTTACAGTGTTCACCAGGTTCGGTATCAGATCTGCACGCCGCTGATAAGCGTTTTCAACCTGTGCCCATTTGCTCTTTACGTTCTCCTCAAGATCTACCATGGTGTTGTAGCCACAGGAACTGAATGAGAGAGCGGCAAATAAGCCTACCATTGCGACGAAAAATCTTCTTTTCATGTTTGATTGATTTAAATGCATTATTGCTACTAAGTTAGCACTTTGATGGCAAAATTCATACCTTTGTTACACTTCGGGATAAAAACCCGGCAGCATTTCATGCAAACAGAAATTGAACTGAGCATCTCACCGGGGCTTATCTCGGATGAAGCGCATATCCTGCAACAGGGCGCTACACAGCTGAGAGTGAACCCCAAACGTATTAAGGGCCTGAAAATCCGGAAGCGATCCATTGATGCCCGGGGAAAGAACCCGGTTTTCCGGATCCGTGTAACATTTTTCATAGACGAGCAACCAACCGCAGATTCCTTTGCCGTAAATTATATAAATGCAGCAACAAAACCTCCAGTTGTCATCATCGGAGCGGGTCCGGCCGGATTGTTTGCGGCATTACGCTGTCTGCAAAACGGATTCCGTCCCATCGTTCTGGAGCGAGGCAAGAATGTACAGGAGCGCCGGAGGGATTTAGCGAGATTGAACCGGGAAGGGGAAGTTAACCCGGACTCCAACTATTGTTTCGGCGAAGGCGGCGCCGGCACCTATTCGGACGGCAAACTCTATACGAGGTCCAATAAACGGGGCGACGTTCAGCAAGTTCTCCGCACCTTAGTAGCCCATGGCGCTTCACCGGACATACTTGTTGATGCACGGCCTCATATCGGGACCAATAAGCTACCGCACATCATTGAGGCTATCCGCCACACCATTCTTGAATTCGGCGGTCAAATACGTTTCAACAGCCGGCTCGTGGATATCACGGAACGTTTTGGCCAAGTGGCCGGCGTCACACTGAGTTCGGGCGAGGAAATCGTGGCCGACCGGATAATTCTCGCCACGGGACACTCCGCGCGGGATATATTTGAGCTGTTCCACAGAAAGGGGTGGCTTGTCGAGCCGAAGCCCTTTGCCCTCGGCGTACGCATCGAACACCCCCAAGAGATCATCGACCAAGCCCAATACCAATGTCAGATCCGAGAGGAAAATCTTCCGCCAGCATATTACAGCTTGGTTGAGCAGGTGGGCGGACGCGGTGTATTCTCTTTTTGCATGTGCCCCGGCGGGATTATTGCTCCGTGTGCCACGGACAAAGGCGAAGTAGTGGTGAACGGCTGGTCGCCGTCCAAGCGTAATAACCCCTATGCGAATTCAGGCACCGTGGTTCAGGTTAACCTGTCTGACGTACCTCAATCCACACGCTACCCCTTTGCCTTGCTGGATTTCCAGCACGAGATCGAAGAGCGTGCTTACGTCGTTGGGGGAGGGCAGTTGGTCGCCCCTGCCCAACGGATGGTGGATTTCGTTCAGGGGAAGCTCTCCAATACACTGCCGGTCAATTCTTATAAACCGGGCACCAAGAGTGCACTGCTTTCTGACGTGCTACCTTCATTTGTACATGACGCCCTCCGACAGGCATTGCCCCTGTTCGGCAAAAAAATGAAAGGATATTTTACCAACGATGCAATATTGGTAGGGGTCGAATCCCGGACCTCTTCTCCTTTGCGGATACCACGGGACAAGGAAACCATGCAGCATCCGCAGATAAACGGCCTCTACCCCTGTGGGGAAGGCGCCGGATATGCAGGAGGTATTGTATCTGCGGCTATAGACGGCATGAACTGCGCGGACCGGATAAACACGGCACCCGCGTGAGGTCACCTGGCCCCCAGCAGGACAAACGTTTTTAAACCCACGCCCTTTTCATAAAAATCGCCGATCCGGAATTGCCCCCCTTCATAGTGGAACGGATACTTCTCAAAGGCATACCCGCTCGAAAGGGTATAGTATAGTTCGATATGCCCGCCATCCAATCGGTATTCGTAAGAGCCAGCGCCCATCATGGGCAACAAGTAGCCATCTGCCCGGAGCTCGCGTCCGCGATTCAGCATCAACCAGGTGGATCCGCCATCAAATCGCTGAAACACAATGGTATCCTTACGCTGGCTTGCTTCCACCCATATTCCTTCTTCAAGTACAGTGCCACTAACGTCGCTTTCCGTCTTTTCACACCCGATGAATGCAAGAAACGCAACAGCAAAAAACAAGATCCTATTGGGATAACTCATAGCAGTTTAGGCCAATGAGACGAAAATACACCGATCCATTGACAATTCGAAGCGCTTGCTTTAAATTTGTGCACATACCAGCGAAAGTAGCTCAGTTGGTAGAGCATCAGCTTCCCAAGCTGAGGGTCGCGGGTTCGAATCCCGTCTTTCGCTCTTCACCCGTATTTGTTACGCGCTTCCGATGCTTTCCCGCCGGTTTCCCGCTGGAATGCCGTTTTCTGGGGTTTTTGCCGAAGTATATGCGGATATGACAGGGATATGATGGGAATAGGGGGCGGATGGGGCATAACTCATCCAGCCTTCAACCCCTGCTCCACCAGATGCTCAACATACTCACGTACGGCCGTGTTGGCAAAACGGCTTGTCACATCAAACGCAAACGCATGCACCAGCAACACCCGGGCCTGTTCCTCGCTTATGCCTCTGGCGCGTAGATAAAACAGCGCTTGATTGTCGAACTGCCCGATGGTACACCCGTGGCTGCATTTGACGTCATCTGCGAAAATCTCCAATTGCGGTTTGGTATAAACCGCTGATTTCTCGCCGATGAGCATATTATTATTTTGCTGGAACGCATTGGTCTTTTGTGCATCCTCGCGCACAAATATCTTGCCGTTGAAAACCGCCGTGGATGTATCCTGAGTAATGTTCTTATACCACTCGTAACTTTCACAGTGTGGCATCAGGTGGTCAACTACCGTATGGTTGTCAACGAATTGGTTGCCGGCGGTAAGAGCGATCCCATATAGGTGGCTCTCCACTTCACTGTCACCCAGCCGGACATTGATATTATTGCGCACAAATGCTGCGCCCGGAAAGGTGCAATTGTAGTTATTATAAAGGCTGTGCTTCTTCTGATAAACTTCCGTATGGGTAAGGTAGTTACTCTGGGCGCCGGCCGTCTGCAGCCAATAATGCTGAAGTTTGGCATTTTCAAGCACGACCACTTCCGTTACAAAATTATTCAGGTTATGCGCAGTATCCGGCGCGGCGACAAAGGATTCGACGATCTCCGCCTCCGATCCACTGCTCATTACATAGAGGCTACGCCCCTGAGAGAACAACGGCTGTGCAGCGGACGCCATGTGAACGATGTGGATAGGCTTGTCCAATTGATGGTTCTTCCCCACTTCCACAAAAAGCCCCTTGGTAAACAATGCGGTATTCAGCGCGACAAATGGATTGTCCGTCTTGTCCGCATACTCCGAAAAATACTTCGCAAAACAAAGCCGGTCAAAAGCATCGGTTATGGACATGACAGACAGGCCGGGAACAGCCTGAACAGTCGAAAGTTCGGCCTGATAACGTCCATTCACGAGCACAACCCGATAAGCATCAAGGTTGGGGATGTCTGCTGACTCCAAAACCTGCTTCCAATCGGAACCGTCATCCTCAACCGTATAAGGTTGATTTATCAACGGCTGCAGGTTGGTATACTTCCAATCTTCCTGCTTTACCGTTGGAAACCCGCTACTTTTGAAACGCCCGAAAGCCTGCTTTCGGATCTCGTCAAGCGAATGCGGTTCAGAGGAAGGCAGATTACCTTCGTATGTTCTGATCAGTTGAGTATATAATGAATCGCTTACTTGTGTAATCATGGTATCTGTGTGGTTCAAACCGCTCCCTCGGCATCAACCGTTTCTTTTATCCAGTCGTATCCCTTTTCTTCCAATTCGATCGCCAGCTCTTTCGTCCCTGATCGCACAATCCGTCCGTTATATAGCACATGGACGAAGTCCGGCACGATATATTCAAGCAGTCGCTGGTAATGCGTGATGACGACGAACGCATTGTCTTTGGACCGTAGCTGATTGACTCCCCGGGCGACGATGCGCAACGCATCAATGTCTAACCCAGAATCTGTCTCATCGAGAATTGCCAGCTTCGGCTCCAACATGGCCAGCTGGAAGATTTCATTACGCTTTTTCTCGCCTCCGGAAAAGCCTTCGTTAAGCGACCTGTTCGCCAGCTTGGCATCGAATTCCACCAGCTTTTGCCTTTCCTTTACACGGTTCAGGAATTCCTTGGCTTCCAGAGCAGGCAACCCTTTGTACGCGCGTATTTCGTTAAGAGCGGTTTTCAAAAAATTAATATTAGAGACGCCGGGGATTTCCACCGGATACTGAAAGGCAAGGAAAACGCCTTCCCGTGCACGGTCTTCCGGCGAAAGGTCGAGCAAATCTTTCCCATCAAGGGTTACCTCCCCGCCGGTCACTTCATAAGATTCCCTCCCCGCCAGCACGTTACCCAAGGTACTCTTACCTGAGCCGTTCGGGCCCATGATGGCGTGCACTTCACCTGCCTTAACTTCAAGATTCAGGCCCTTTAATATTTCCTTATCTTCTACTGATGCTTGTAAATTCCGTATACTTAACATGATCTAATTTTCGCTTCTTAATATCGTGAACCGTTAGCCCACACTTCCTTCCAGAGATATGGCCAACAATTTCTGAGCTTCCACAGCAAACTCCATCGGTAACTGGTTCAGCACCTCCTTCGCATACCCATTCACAATCAGGCCTACAGCTTTTTCCGGATCGATCCCCCGTTGGGTGAGATAAAAAAGCTGATCTTCTCCGATTTTCGATGTCGTCGCTTCGTGTTCCAGTTGCGCTGTTTTATTGCGGTTTTCAATATAGGGAAACGTATGCGCCCCACACCGGTCGCCGATCAACAGCGAGTCGCACTGCGTAAAGTTGCGCGCATTGTCAGCGCCCGGGCCAATCTTTACCAAGCCCCTGTAACTGTTATGGCTTACTCCTGCGGATATGCCTTTGGAAACGATCTTACTGCGGGTATTTTTGCCAAGGTGTATCATTTTGGTGCCTGTATCAGCGACCTGTTTGTTCCTGGTAAGAGCAACCGAATAAAATTCCCCAACGGAATGATCCCCTTTCAGGATCACCCCGGGGTATTTCCAGGTAATCGCAGAGCCGGTTTCCACCTGTGTCCAGGAAATCTTGCTGTTGTCACCCTTGCATATGCCGCGTTTGGTCACAAAATTGTAGATTCCCCCTTTACCGTCCTTATCCCCCGGGTACCAGTTCTGCACGGTTGAATATTTGATCTCGGCATCCTTGAGCGCGACCAGCTCCACCACGGCCGCGTGCAACTGATTTTCATCCCGCATAGGCGCTGTACAGCCTTCCAGGTAGCTGACGTAAGCCCCTTCATCTGCAACGATCAATGTCCGCTCAAACTGGCCTGTATTTTCCGCATTAATGCGGAAATATGTTGAAAGCTCCATCGGACAACGCACCCCCTTAGGGATGTACACAAAGGAACCGTCGGAAAAAACCGCGGAATTCAATGCGGCATAGATATTATCCGTCTGCGGTACAACTGAGCCCAGGTATTGCTTGACCAAATCAGGGTGCTCCTGTACTGCCTCTCCGAACGAACAGAAAATGACCCCCTGTTCCTTAAGCTTCTCCCGGAAGGTTGTCTTAACGGAAACGCTGTCAAACACCGCGTCTACAGCCACCACGCCGGCCAGGATCTTCTGCTCGTCCAGTGGAATGCCCAGCTTCTCAAACGTTGAGAGTAGTTCAGGGTCCACTTCATCCATGCTGTTTAGCTTAGGCTTTGCCTTCGGCGCAGCATAGTAAGAGATATCCTGAAAGTCCACCTCCGGATGCTGAAAATTCTGCCATGCAGGCATTTGCATTTGAAGAAAGTGGCGCAACGCCTTCAGCCGCCACTCCAATAGCCATTCCGGCTCATTCTTTTTGGCGGAAATCAAACGCACGGTATCTTCGGTAAGCCCCTTGGGAGCAATATCCATTTCAATATCCGTCGTAAATCCGTATTTATATTCTTCGAGCGCCAGCTCTCTCAGTAATTCATCGTCTTTTGTACTCATAACACCCCCTAAAACAAGGTAAAAACTTAACAGGCAAACGGGCTACCGTTAACTTTTGAATTGCAAAGTTACGATTTAACCGGCAATAAACCTTAGATATTACACCATTCATTTCTACCGGCACACTATCGCCAGGCACATTTTTACAAATCAGTGATAATGAATTATTCTGCGTAAACCTTTGTCGCTACGGGCGCATTATGGATTCCCTCCTCCAATTAAATGAAAAAATAATTGTAATATTGGCAAATATTATTTGGTTATTACAGTTTACTTAGCATGGGCTTCCAACCGGATAAGACAGATTTCAAGATCCTTAAACTGCTTCAGGAAAACGGCCGCATCACAAACCTGCAGCTAGCTTCCAGTATCGGGCTTTCCCCGGCCCCAACGCTGGAGCGGGTCCGTAAGCTTGAAAATGCCGGCTACATCAAAAGCTATCACGCTTTTGTAGACGAGGAAAAACTTGGCCTTGGCATTAAGTCATTCATTCAGGTGTCGCTTGATTTCCATACGCATAATGCCATCCCAGAGTTCGTAGAAGCGGTAAAGAACATTAAGGAGGTAACAGAATGTCATCACGTAACCGGGCAATGCGACTTTATCCTGAAAGTCTACGTAAAAGATATTAAAGCTTACGAAGCCGTTATCATGGAAAAAATCAGCAAGATACCTTACGTAAAAACATTCCAGACGATGATGATCATGTCCACCAGCAAAAAGGAGCCCATTGTCCCTATGGAATACTGATCACAACGTCGGCTTGGTCGCTACACCTGCCAGTCGATTGGTTCCTGCGCTTGTTCTTTCAGAAAGCTGTTGGCTTTCGAAAAATGCCGGCATCCGAAAAACCCATTGTATGCTGATAGGGGAGAGGGGTGCGCCGCTGTCAGGATATGATGCTTGCGATGGTCGATAAGCGCCGCCTTGTTTTTAGCATACCTGCCCCAAAGCAGAAAAACAACACCACTCCGGCCCGTGGACAACGCTGAAATAGCCTTATCTGTAAACAACTCCCATCCTTTGCCTTGATGCGATCCGGCTGTGTGCGCCCGCACCGTCAGTGTGGCGTTGAGCAATAACACGCCCTGATTGGCCCAGGCTGTGAGATCCCCGTGGTCGGGAATCCGGAAACCCGGGATATCATTGCTCAATTCAATGTACATATTACGCAACGACGGAGGAATGGCGACGCCACGGGGCACCGAAAAGCAAAGACCATGTGCCTGACCGATATTATGATACGGGTCCTGCCCCAATATAACTACCTTAACCCGATCAAACGGAGTATGGTTGAATGCATTGAAAATCAGATTACTGGGTGGAAAAACCGAGTGTTGCGCTTTCTCGGCCTGCAGGAAAAGTTTCAGTGCCTGCATGTAAGGTTTCCCGAACTCGGGTTCCAGTACGGCCTTCCAGGCCGGCTCCAATTGAATGCTCATATCAACAAAAATACAGCTTTTTGTAAAATGTATTCCCGCGAGTTGTTAAAGCGCTCAAATAAACGGATATTTGCATGATTATTGAGCACATTTTGAATTAAATCATTTCACATGTCTAATCTTGTCCGAATTATTATATCGTCACTTATTCTGGCCGGCACCATCGTGCTGTTCGTTTATGGTGAGTGGGGCTGGGGAATTCTGGGGGTTTTTGTCTCCTTGATTGCCTTTTTGACGGTGTTTTTTAACGAAAACATGTTGATCGCTCAATTTTACCTCCGTAAAGAAAACATGGCAAAGGCTGCGCAGTGGCTCGGGCGCATCACCAACTACGAGAAGCAACTTATCCGGACGCAGCACGGCTACTATCACTTGTTGCTCGGCTTAATGGAATCCCAGAAGTCTCCATTGCAGTCTGAAAAATACTTTAAGAAAGCCCTATCTCTGGGCCTGCATATGGGACATAACGTAGCCTTGGCAAAACTAAGCCTTGCAGGCATCGCTATGGCCAAACGTAACAAGCGGGAAGCGACCAAATACCTGCAAGAGGCTAAACGGGCCGATAAAAACAAACTCCTGGCCGACCAGATCAAAATGATGAAGGACCAAATGGGACTGATGGACCGGCAGCAGATACGCTATCGGTAGGCACTACGGTCGTTCGCTGACATAGGCGTCAAGAAAGCGCCCCTTCTCCGCACTATCTTCAAAAACAACCCGGACCAATTGGATCGCCGAAGCCTCTGAAGCGATATCAGCGGCATTAATTATCAGCTTTACCGGCGTTCCGGGCTTTAATAGATAATGCAGATAGTTTTGTTTGTCCGTAAACCGCATCAACACCCTGTCCAGCCTAAGATCTGAAAAGTAATAAGCGTTACGTTCGTTGTCAATCAACTGCGTTCCGTAAACATTGAGCGTGAGTTCCCGGGGTTGATCTCTGAGGTTTGTCAAAAGCAGTTCTGCGGTCGCTGTACGGTCAGCCGAATCTATCCCGAACGAGTGAGCTTCAAATTGCAACCCGTCGACAACGACCGTGGCCGAGTCCTTCGTGGTTTCCCCTTGCCCGCGGGAATACAGCGAACTGACGCACAAGGCCAGCATCAATATCGTCCGGACGGCCTTCATCGTAACCTATCGGCAGATTTAATCAGCTTTTCGTCCTTGCGAATGCCCCCTATTGCCATAAACAGGAATATCATCGCTATGGGTAACAAGAAAAAGCCTACCCCAATATTCCGGGCGGAAAGGAACTGCTTTGCTTCGGTTAGCGCAGCGCTCGCAGTCACGTACAGCCATGCTCCAAAAAGAAAAACCAGCACCAGTTCCAACACGATCAGTTGGACCTGAACCTTACGGTTCCTGAATTTAAAAATAATATAAAGGGGAAAAGCACCAAGCAACACTGTCATTATAGTCTGCAGAACAAAAAACTCCTCCCGGATGGCCTGTCCCTCCAGGCCGTGATACACACCGGTTACCTTCAACGCCTTTCCCATTCCACCGATATCCGAATACTGCAAATAAGGAAATAGGAATAACGCGAACAACGTCGCTGATGCCAAAAACAACCAGATGGTTTGAATACGTTGGATCATAAAAGCCTGTTATGCTGTTTCGCAAACTTAGCTAAAGTCGCCTATATATGCAAACCGGGAAGCTCCGCTCATTTTTCAATCCATTGCTGAAGCAGGCGCCAATCATAGAAGTGGAAAGTCATACCGTTGCTCATTGCTACGAACAGCCCGTCGGGGAAGCGTGAACCCAGATTCACGGCCGTCACGTCCGCGCCGTCACATTCAACCGTAGATACCGGTATCTCCGCAATCCGCTGATGTTTATGCGGATTCCCGCCGTTACCTTCCCGGGGATAAACGACAAACGTATTGGCTTGCTGATTGGAAACCAAAATATAACCGGTTCCATCGGCATGCTTGTAAATCGCAATGCCCTCGTTGTCTTCTTTAAAATCACCTTCACCGAACAATGCCAGCTCTGCATTGTCCCCTTTATTGGGATCGGCTTCATATTTCCGTATGCCTACACCCTCATCGGAGTAATAAACGTAGCCAAGCTCATTGTCCACGGCGATCGCTTCGATTTCCTTCTTTCCGCTATACTGCCCGAACCGCCGTACCACTGTGCCCGTCACCTGTCCACGGCTACCATCCAACCGGTACTGCCACAGGTAACCTGATCTGGGACCGGATTTTCTTCCGACGATGGCAAAAATAGACGAGTCGGCCACGCGCGTATACAGGGCAATCCCCATTGGCGCACGCTCCTCTTCTTGCTCAAATACCGGAATCCCACCCCCATCAACAGCCTCAAGGTCTGGCAAACGGAATACCCGTAGCATATTGTTTTCACGTTCGGTCAGCACTGCAACATCAATCACCGTGTCGCCAAAGGCCAGCCCATAGGCAACGTCCACATTGTTGGGACGCTTTAGCCCCGTAACTTTGCTTACGATCCGGCCGTCCAGATCATAGGCATACAGTCCTCCTTCAGAATCCTTATCGGTCCCGACGATGAGGCTCTGCGCTGTGTCACGCACATTGATCCAGATCGCCGGATCATCGGTATCGTTCGGCGTCGGTTCGGTGACCACTGTCGGCGCCAGTGCATCTTGCCTGACCGGAGCCAAACCCTCGCGGCACGCCGCCATCCAAATCAAAGCGGCCATGCCGCATACTGTAACTTTTGTGGTACTTCTCATATACTCATGGTAACAGTGCAATATTACAAATCCAGTTTGACACCAAGGTTATACCGCGGCCGGTAATACTCCATCTGCATGGTGCGGGAAGCTACCCCTTGGTAATACCGCAAGGGCTGGTTGGTGAGGTTGTTCGCCTCAGCGAAAATCCGGAGATTTTTCGCAACGCGATAAGAAGCGTTTGCATCCAGGAAGGTCTGCCGGTCATAGTACCGGTCCTCAAAGTCGTTCCCGCCCAGCTCATCCAGGTAAGCCGCCGCATGGTTGAGTGACATACGCGCGCTGAAACGCTGATTTTCCCAGGACAGGGAAGCATTAAACATATGGGGGGCAGTCCCCGGCAAACTGATGCCCTCTCTCATTTCGCCATCCTCGTTGGAAACACCCTTGGCTTTTGACTCCGTAAACGTATAGTTGATATATAGGCCAAAACCTTTGAGGAAGTTGCTGGAAAAGAAATCGAATTGCCGCTGGAAAGCCACTTCGAATCCGTATACCTGTACATTGTCCCCATTCCTTGCTTGCACAAAAGTCCAGTTTTCCCCGCTTGGAATAGGATTGCTCAGGCCTTGGAAGTCCCTGTTAAACTTATCGGTCGTATACTGCTCGTCACGCTGCGTATAGATAAAATCGTCAATGCTTTTGTAAAACCCGCCCGCGGATATCAGGCCTACGGACTGGAAATAATATTCACCCATCAGGTCAAAGTTCCACGCGTAGGAAGCTGCTAGCTCAGGGTTACCGGCAAAAAGCTCCGAGTCGGAAGGACGGGAATCCACGTACGGCGCCAGTGCGTAATAATTCGGTCTGGCAATACCCGTAGTAAAAGCGGCGTGCAGCACCAGTTGCTCCGTCGCTTCATACTTAAAGCTCAGATTTGGCAAAACATTGACATAGTCGTTTTCCACCTCCCGCGTGCCGTCAAGAGTCTCTTCATCCTGCACAATGTTGCCCGTATAGTCTATACCCGTGCGTTCCACGCGCGCGCCAAGGATCATCGAAAGCTTGCTGCTCAGGTTCTGATCCCACCGTACATATCCGGCCATGATGGTTTCCCTGGCGTGGTAATTGGCCGCCAGATATTCTGAGGGATCCGCTTCCTGTTCGAACTGGCCCGCATCAGTCAGCGGGAGGTTACCCAAGAAACCGGCCGCCGGCAGCTGACCTACAGCGTATTTGCCGTCGGGCGTCCAATTCATCCCCCGAAGGTCGTCCAAGGGGACCTGATTCAGTGCAAAATTAATGTCACCGATGGGACTATATTCATAGAACCGGTTGTTCCGGTCTTTTGACTTCAGGCGTAACCGTCCGCCAAACCTTAGGCGTCCTTTTTGATCAGGCAGTAAACTTAGCGGAACACGGAAATTCAGCTTGAAGCCGAACTCTTCTTCAGCGGTCTTTTCATGTTGTTCTGTAACTTTATCAAACGCATAGTCTGCCAATCCCGGGGCCTGGGCAAAAGTCACCAGCGGCTGACGTGAGGGGCCGAAGTCAGGATTAAACCTTATGCCCGGTTCATCGGGCTCATCCGCGTCATAGGGGATGGCATATTCGATATACCGCTCGTTAGGCCTGTACTCACTTGCCCTGGCAAAGTTGGCCGACCAGTCCAAGTCAACCGCCGCGCCGAAAAGATGGTTGCCGCCAATGCTGTAGTTTTGTACCCGCTGCTCTTCCAACCGCCGTTGCTTCACTCTGTTGTTATCAATACCACCTTTTGTTTCCAACGACATTCCTCCCTGATAGCCGATAATCCCGTCTTCAGCATCATAAAGCGGCTCTATATCTTTCGCATTCCACCGGAAGCGGTTCTCCCAGTCATCTCGCCAGTTATACATACCGTTCAGGTAAAGCGAATGGCTCGGGCTTAATTGAAAGTCGAAGGCCGCAGCCACACTTCTGCGTGCACGGCGTACGTCATATTTACGGATATCCTGTTCCTCTATATACACATTACCGAAGTCGTCGCGGGCCCATACCGCTTCCACGTTATCTGATCCATAATCGTTGTCGTTATATGAACCGCTCAGAACCATCCCGATATTGCCCTCCGCGAACCGGTTTCCATAGACGAAAGCGCCCGTATACGCTGCCTTTTCGCGGATAGGGTTATATCCGCCCCCAAGTGTTGCCGAAATCCGCTGTCCATTGGGTGCTGCCCGCGTAATCAGATTAACCGACCCCCCGATGGCGTCAGCATCCATATCGGGTGTCAGCGTTTTGTTCACGACGATGGTCTGAATCATATCCGCCGGGATCAGGTCCATCTGTACGTTCCTGTTGTCTCCCTCAGCTGACGGAATACGGTCACCGTTCAAGGTCACTGAGTTGAGCGAAGGGGCCAGGCCACGGATAATGATGTCGCGCGCCTCGCCCTGATCGTTCTGCATGGTAATGCCGGGAACCCTCTTCAGTGCGTCGCCTATATTGGCATCCGGAAACCGGCCGACCTGGTCGGAGCTGATCACATTCGTGATGTTGGCATTACTCTTTTGTTGATTAAGTGCGCTTGCCTGACCGCGGAGCCGGTCGCCCATGATCACAACTTCACCCAGCTCCGTGCCGCCGGCTTCCAACATAAAGTCGATCACTGCATTTTCCCCCGCCTGCACGGAGACCGTTTTCTTTTGTTGCCGGTAACCCAGATAGTTGATGGACACTTCATACGTACCCGGCGGCACGCCAAGGAACTCGTATTCACCGGTCTGGAGAGAAATGGTATAGCGGTTTGCCGAGGCAAGTGTCAATGTAGCTCCGGGCAGCGAAAGCTTCGTAACCGCATCAGATACTTTCCCAGAGATTACGCCGTTTTGCTGGCCATAACCGGCAAAACAGGGCAAAATCAAAAACAACAGGAGGTAAATATGTTTCATTTCACGCTTTTTTTTTGCAATAATATTACTTGGATATTACCCATCTGTTACCCCAAGATCAACAAAACATATATACGGCAGAATGCGGATAAATCGCTTCGGAACAAAACAAAACGCGATCCTCCTTGTAATATACAGCGTCCAGATGCCTTACAAACGAACAACGCAATAAGCAGTTACATCAAAGCATAGCCTTTAAGGATCGCAACATGGACAAACCGAAGACGCACTTCCCCCGCCCAATTACCTACGCCGGAATTTCCTTGCTCTGTATTGCTCTCTGCTGCAGCACCGGAACCCCGGCAAGCGCATTATCGCAGCAGCAAGACTCCCTGACAACCGACACGGCCGCACAGGACACCGGAAAAACCATCAAAGGCCGCGTTACCGATCCGGACGATAACCCCCTTGCAGGAGCCACAGTTCAGATAAAGGATCGGGAGCAGGCCGTCCAGACTCAGACAGATGGGTCGTTCGAGATCAAGGTGTCCTCAGACACAACGGTCATGCTGGTCTTCTCCATGCTTGGATTCGATCCGCTTGAGATGCCCATGAGCGTTGCCAACGGCCAGACGGTAGTGCTCACACCGGCTGAGGCAAAAACCCTGGAGGAAGTTGTCGTTATCGGCTACGGCACCGTTCAGCGCGAAAACTTAACCGGTGCCGTCAGTTCCCTCGAGGGCAGCGCCTTTCAGAACAACGCGATCACCAATAGTGAAGAAGGCATAGCGGGTAAAATTGCCGGGGTCCGGGTCAGCCAGACGTCCGGTGCACCGGGGCGGGCGGCAAACATCAAAATACGGGGACTGAACTCTATTACAGCCTCCAGCAATCCATTGTATGTTATTGATGGAATTCCCCAGGATCACATGCGGAATGTTAACCCCAGGGATATTGCATCCATGGAAGTACTGAAAGACGCCTCATCAGCGGCTATTTATGGCGCCCGTGGAGGCAATGGCGTGATTGTCATTACGACGAAGTCCGGCACGGAGGGAGCAACGCAGGTAAATTTCAGCAGCTATGCGGGGTTCCAGGAAGTGGACAGGTTTTTGCCGATGATGGACACTTATGAGTATACCGCCTACATCCGTTACCTCCGGGATTCGCGGTTCCAACAGAGCGGAGGAGATCTTTCATTGCCGATCGGCAGCCGGCCGGCGGAGTACCAATACCCTGAGAGCTATCTTGAGCCTTCCTCGCTTCCCGATAACAACTGGCAGGAACTTGTATACCGTGAGGCACCCATGCAGAATTATGCCCTTACGGTATCCGGCGGTGGAGATGTGGGCACTTTTCTGCTCTCCGGCTCATATCTGAAACAGGGCGGCGTAATGCGTTATACCGGTTTTGAGCGATACAACCTTCGGGCCAACACCAACTTCAACATTGGCGAAAAGATACGGGTAGGCACCAATGTAGCAGCTTCCTTCAATCGCATGGACGATCCCGAGACTGACGGTAAGGAAAGCAATGCTCATTACGCTCTTGCAATGCCGCCCGTGGTGGACATTGACCAAAACACGGAGGCAACCGGATATTCGCCGGCACAAACTTATGTGAACCCGTTGGCCCGTCTCCGGGAAATGACCGCCCGGTCCAAAGCCAACGAGCTACAGATCAATAGCTTTGCGGAGTACTTTCCGATTGAAGGACTCACGCTTCGCACTCAACTGGGTTACATCGCCGCCCACGCGGCATATAACGAGTTCACACCGGCCAACGTGAACAGGGGAGCCCAGGCCAACGGATACGCTTCCAGTACTGACAACCACACGTTCAGCATTCAGAATACCGCCACCTACCGACCAGACCTGGGTGAGGCCCATTCCCTTGAACTATTGGCCGGCCAGAGTTACGAAAAAATCCGCCAGGAAATACTGGCCGCGGCGGGTGACGGTTATCCCAATGACCTGTTACCCACGCTTAACAACGCCAACAATCCAACGCTCGCCAGCACAACCGTCGGGGAAAGCGCCGTCACCTCGTTCTTTGGCCGCGCCCAGTACCAATTACTCGGCAGGTACCTGATATCAGTGAGCGCACGGTATGATGGATCATCACGCTTCGGGCCGGACAGCAAGTGGGGGTTGTTCCCTGCTGTATCCGCAGGATGGAAGCTGAACGAAGAACCGTTCCTGCAGGACGTAAAATGGCTCTCCCTGCTGAAAATCAGAGGTGCGATCGGAAAAGCGGGGAACGACCGGATCGGGAACTATGAACACATCGCGCTTTTGGGCCCTCAGGATTATAACCTGAACGGCAAACTGGTAAACGGCCTGGTGCCGTCGAACCTGGCGAATCCCGGGCTAAGCTGGGAAACCACGCTTTCAAGGGATGTTGGCTTGGATGTCTGGCTGTGGGATGACCGGATACAATTAGCGGCAGACGTCTACTTCAATAAAACCTCCGATCTGCTGCTGAACGTCCCTGTGACCCGTATCAGCGGCTTTTCATCTATCAGGAGAAATGTGGGAGAAGTGGAAAACAGGGGCGTCGAGTTTCAGCTGACCACGCAAAACATCAAAACTGATGACTTCACCTGGACCACGTCCCTCAACTTTTCAAAAAACAACAATAAGGTGCTCTCCCTTGCACCGGGCGTAAACCAGTTCATTATGTTGAGTACGCTGGAAGATTTCAATGCATATGCCACAATGGTCGGTGAGCCTATCGGAAGCTTTTACATGTATAAGACCGAGGGGCTGCTTATGCCGGAAGATTTCGACGCCGACGGAACCCCATTAGTGCCTGTTATCAACGGGCAACTGGAGGGCAATCTCAAGATTGCCGACCTTAACAACGACGGACAGATCAACGAACAGGATCATACCCTTGTGGGTAATGTGCAACCGGATTTTCTCTGGGGACTATCCAGCCGGTTGGCGTATAAAGGCTTCGACTTCAGCTTTGACCTTCAAGGTCAGCAAGGTGGCGACCTGTTTTATCAGGGCCGGCGCGGATTCCACAATGGATTGGGTGAGGGCACCAACCAATATAGGGATTGGCTGCATGCCTACAAGCCGGATCGGTTTGCCGGGAACATACCTGCCGGTGTGGACATGAGCTGGGACGGCAAAACGCCCAGTGTCGTCGGCGTAAACCCGGCATACAATGACACTTGGATCTATGACGCTACATTTATCCGGATCCGTAATGTCACGCTAGGTTATAACTTCAGCCATAGCCTTTTAAAACGATGGAAGATCAACGCTATCCGGGTATACGTCATGGCAGACAATCTTCACACCTTCACCGATTATCCGGGCGCAAACCCGGAGGCCAATAACGCAGGTGGTTCAGGCGCGGGTGAAAACACTCAGCCCGGGACCGATTACGGAGGCTATCCGTTGTCCCGACGATTTACCTTGGGCGTCAACGTCTCCTTTTAATCAGACAGGAAAACAGCAAAAAAACTGACGATGAATACCAAACGTGCAATGAAAAGTAACAACCCTCTTTATATAATCGTGACCCTTGCAACACTTTTTGCCGGCGCATGTAGCAAGGACCTGGAGATCACGCCGGAATCGTCATACAATACCGAAGAGTTCTATGAAACCATCGATGATTTCCGGCAGGCATTGTTCGGGGCGTACGGAGGCCTTAGGGCGGTGCATGGTTTCGACTATCCAATGATGATGGAAAGCCTGAGCGATAATGTGAATAGCCAGCAGAATACTACGAACAATCCACTGGCCCGCTACGGCTTTACCGCTGGCGATGACCGTATTCTGGGTGTCTGGTCCGCATACTGGAGCGTCGTTAACCGGACCAACGCCATCCTGGATCAAATCGATGCCGGGGAATTTCCAAATGAAGAGACGCGTAGCATCATGAAAGGAGAAACGCAGTTTATCCGCGGATATTGCTACTTTCAGCTGGGGTGGATCTTCGGCGGAATGCCGCTGGTCGACCGGGTGATGACACCGGAGGAACTCATCAACATCGGCCGGAGCTCACAGGAAGAAACGTTCGCGTTCGCTGCACGGGACCTCGCGGCAGCCGCCGCTGCATTACCTGAACATCAGGGGGGTGACAATCTCGGACGGGCTACGCGGTATGCGGCCATGGCAATTTTGGCGCGGATGCACTTGTTCACAAAGAATTATGAAGCGGCCAAACCACTTTTGGAAGATATTCTGGCATATGAGGGGTTTCATCCTTATGAAAACTTTGCCGATTGCTTTGTAAACACCATGGATAACGGATCGGAACACGTATTCCAGATCCAGTACACCTCGGGATTAAACAGCCAGGGGAACCCGCTGGTATATTCACTCGTACCGGAGAATATCCGCTCCGATCAGTTTCCGAACGGCGGGCGCTCGACTTGGGTTGCGGTATCAGATGATCTTTACGAGGCCTACGGAGCGGGTGATATCCGCCGGGACTTTACCATCCAGCAAGGGTATACGACCAGCAACAATGTGAGGGACAGTCTTACCCTTCTTTTCATTAAATATGCGCATGGATCGGTACCGCCCAACAATTTCGATAATGACGTAAACTTGTCTATCGTGCGCATCACGGATGTGATGCTTATGTACGCAGAGGTACTCAATGAATTGGGATACGCACCCGATGGCGAGGCCTTCAGATTGCTCAATGCGGTACGGAGCCGCGCGGGACTCGACAGCCTGCAAGCCGTTGACGCACCAGATCAGAACACTTTCCGGGACTCCCTGTTCAAGGAGAGGCGCCTGGAATTCGCCTGTGAGGCGCTGCGCTGGTTTGATATCGTACGTCAGGGACCCGAGCGGGCAGCCGCTATTATAAATACCTTCCTTGCCCGTCCGGAAGAGGGAGGAGGTTCACTTACCTTTGACCCGAGATACTTGCTAATGCCCATCCCGGAAAGCGAACGGCGGACCAACCCCGCGCTCGAACAGAATCCCGGATACTAGCAGGAAGCTATTGAAACTTCTTTGCGTTGACCTTGCGTTCGTTCTCTGTGAGATAAATCTTGCGGAGGCGGATGCTTTTGGGCGTTACCTCAATGTATTCGTCCGCCTGGATGTACTCCATGGACTCTTCCAGCGAAAACTTGATGGCAGGTGCTATCCGGACGTTATCGTCGCTGCCGGAAGCCCGCATGTTAGTCAATTGCTTGCCCTTTACCAGATTGACCACCAGATCATTATCACGGATATGTTCGCCTACGATCTGACCCTCATAAACCTCGACGCCCGGCTCAACAAAGAACCGTCCGCGATCCTGCAGCTTATCGATGGCATAAGCGGTGGTCTGCCCCTTTTCCATGGAGACCAAAACACCTGCCAGACGGCCGGGAATGGTTCCTTTCCAGGGCTCATAGGCCTTGAAACGGTGTGCCATTACCGCCTCGCCGGCCGTAGCGGTGAGTACGTTGTTCCGCAGGCCGATGATACCCCTTGACGGGATATCGAATTCCAGGTGTTGCATGTCCCCCTTTGTTTCCATGATCAGGAGCTCTCCCTTACGCTGTGTCACCAGTTCAATCACCTTCCCTGATACTTCAGCCGGCACGTCAACCACAAGTGTTTCGATCGGCTCGCATTTCACCCCGTCTATCTCTTTGATGATCACCTGCGGTTGGCCCACCTGCAGCTCATATCCCTCACGGCGCATTGTTTCAATAAGGACAGACAGGTGCAGAATGCCCCGGCCATATACCAGGAATGCATCCGGCGAGTCGGTGGGGACAACTTTGAGTGCCAGGTTCTTTTCCATCTCCTTGTGCAGCCTGTCGTGCAGGTGGCGGGACGTCACAAACTTACCCTCCTTGCCGAAAAACGGTGAATTGTTGATCGTAAAGAGCATATTCATGGTAGGTTCGTCGATTTTGATGACCTCCAGTTGTTCAGGATTATCAAAGTCCGCAATGGTATCCCCAATATCAAACCCGTCAATACCGACCACGGCACAGATATCGCCGGCTTTTACCTCCGGAACCTTTACACGGCCGAGACCTTCAAATGTATGCAGTTCCTTCACGCGCGACTTTACGATCTTGCCGTCACGTTTGACCAAAGAAACGGGTTGGTTTTCTTTGACAACCCCCCTGGCCACCCTTCCAATGGCGATGCGTCCCACAAAAGAAGAATAATCCAGCGAAGTCACCTGCAGTTGTAAGGTGCCGTCTGCATAGGGAGCCGCCGGTATGTGCTCCAGTATCGCGTCCAGCAGTGCAGTAAAATCTCCGGTCGGCTGCTTCCAGTCAGTGGACATCCATCCTTGTTTGGACGAGCCATACAATACTGGAAAATCAAGCTGTTCTTCGGTTGCATCCAGGTTGAAAAACAATTCAAAAACAGCCTCGTACACCTCATCCGGGCGGCAATTTTCCTTATCCACCTTATTGACCACCACGATCGGCTTTAAGCCAAGACCAAGCGCTTTCTGGGTTACGAACCGGGTTTGGGGCATCGGCCCTTCAAACGCGTCCACCAGCAGGATAACCCCGTCAGCCATTTTCAGCACACGCTCCACTTCCCCTCCGAAATCGGCGTGTCCGGGAGTATCTATAATGTTGATTTTAACATCTTTGTATTTTACCGACACGTTCTTGGAGACAATGGTTATGCCCCGCTCGCGCTCCAGGTCATTGTTGTCCAAAATCAATTCTCCCACCTGTTCATGTTCCCGGAACAGGTTCGTAAAATGAAGAATCTTATCAACCAATGTGGTCTTACCATGGTCAACGTGCGCGATGATCGCTATGTTTCTGATTTTCTGCATCCCGAAGGGGTATTATATTATTTTTAAGGGCGCAAAGGTACGCATTTTTTACGATATTTTCCATATATTCAACTTTTTGCACTTTCACACATCTTGTTTACATTTGCGGGCAATGGATATGTTCGACCCCATACTGACGGGCTATCTGGAGGAAACCTGCGACGCAGAACCCCCGTTGCTGCAGCGCATCAACAGGGAAACCCACCTCAGGGAAACGCAGCCGCATATGCTGTCGGGCCACTACCAAGGCAGGCTTCTGGCCTTCCTGAGCAAGCTGGTTGTCCCTAGGCGCATCCTGGAAGTGGGCACGTTTACCGGTTATGCAACCCTTTGCCTCGCCGAAGGTCTCCGGCCTGATGGAGAGATCCATACCATCGACAACAACGCAGAATTGGAGGAACGGGTCCGCGGCTATTTTAGGCAGGCGGGCTTAAGCCAGACCATTCACTTCCACATCGGCAATGCGCTCACGGTCATTCCGGAACTTCCCGGCCCGTTTGATCTGGTATTTATAGACGCCGACAAAAAAAACAACTACCGTTATTATGAACTCGCGTTGGAAAAAACGAGGCCCGGGAGCCTTATTTTAATCGATAATGTACTTTGGAAAGGCAAAGTGGTCGCCGGGGCTACGGATACCCAAACACAGCAAGTCACCCTTTTAAACGGACGATTGGCCGGAGATGAACGTGTTGAAAAGTTGATTCTTCCCATCCGCGACGGCTTGTTCCTGTTACGGAAACGGTAGGCTGCCTCAAAAAGTAAGCGCAGAGAAAAACGATGTAGTAAAATGAAAAGAACAAGGAAAACTCTTATTACGATTCTGTCCCTTGCTATCCTGCTAACCACCATGCAAGCAGGAACCGCTTCCGCCCAACAAACGTCCCCGGAGCAATATATCGAGCAATATAAAGACATTGCAGTCCGTTATATGGAAGAACATGGGTGTCCGGCCAGCCTTATTCTGGCTATTGCCATCCATGAAAGTGCTTACGGCACAAGCCGGGTGGCACGTTACCTCAACAACCATTTCGGAATCAAGGGACCCAATAACAGCAAAGAGATCCGATCAGCCTACAAAGGCTACTCTTCTGTTGAGGAGTCATATGCCGACTTCATCGGCCTCCTTAAACGGCGCAAAAAAACTCAGGTACTCTTCGATCGATACCAACCTCACCAATACCGTGAGTGGGTGCGCGGCGTCGCCCGCTCCGGTTACGCACACAGCGCTTCATGGCCGGCTAAGGTGATCGGCATGATCGAGCGTTACGGCCTGCATGAGTTGGATAACCGGCCGGCAGACGGCACGGTGCTTGCCTCCGCAGTGGAAACCGAAGGGCCGGAGCCGTATACCGTAAGAAAAGGCGACACCCTTTATGATATCGCACGCAAATACGGAACAACCGTTGACGCCATACGGCGCAATAATGACCTTAAGGGCGAAATGTTGCAAATCGGACAACAGTTGATACTCTGATGAGGCGATCGGTATATACCTTTTCCACTGCCCTGCTGTTGCTGACCTCGTGTCTGTCCAAGCACGAAGTGCTCCAAGATCCCCGTGTCAACACGAGGCCGGTGCCTGGGCGTCCATCCCGTGCGGAACGTACGTCTCCGGACACCCGTACGGAACGGCCGGCTGCCTATACCAGCACGTCGGGACACGACTACATTGACCGCTACAAAGACATTGCCATCGCCGAGATGGAGCGTTACGGTATTCCCGCAAGCATAAAACTAGCGCAAGCTCTGCTGGAGTCCGGCAACGGCAATAGTACACTTGCCCGGGAGGCCAACAATCACTTCGGCATCAAATGTACACCGGAATGGCCGGGCGGCAAAACCTATAAGGACGACGATCGCCGCAACGACTGCTTCCGAGTCTATGAACGCCCGGAGGATTCTTTCCGGGACCATTCCCAGTTTCTGCTGCGCAAGCGATACGCCGCCCTCTTTGAGCTCAGCAAAGACGATTACAAGGGCTGGGCCAGAGGACTCAAAGCTGCCGGTTATGCAACAAATCCCCGTTATGCGGACCTCCTGATCGATCTGATTGAACGGTATGGCCTCCATCGGTACGATCAGGCCGAACCTCCCCGGGAACGTGCACGCCGCGAGGCGACCGTCCAGCACGAGATCGCCGAAAACCAACCGGAAGAACGTCAGGTAGCCCAATCCAAGGCGCCGGTAAAAATAGAAATCCACGAAGTGAGACAGGGTGAGACCCTCTCGGCAATTGCCCGCAAATACGGGATGACTGCTTCAGAATTAATGGACCTGAACGGCCTCCGGACAGAATCGCTCTTCATCGGGCAGTTGATCCTGGTGTCGAAATGAGCCAAGTACAGTGCAAAATGATGTTAAATTTTTCGACGGCTGCAAACTTTCCCGTAGTTTTACATCAGTGAAACTAGTGGGTCGTTTTTTTGTGGGGCTGCTTTTCAGTGCCTTCTCCTGTGGTTTTGCCGTCGCCCAGACGGCCATACAGGGCATCGTATTCGACAAACACACCAACCAGCGTATTTCAAAAGTATATGTCTACAATACTGCCAACGATGAAGGAAACTACAACAACACAAAAGGTGAGTTCGGTATCCGTGCGTCCCGGGGTGACATCCTGATTGCAGCGGCTAAAGGATATCATCCCGACACCATCGTGGTGTCCGACCAAAAGGTTATCCTGTTCAACCTGGAGCGTTCGACCATCTGGCTTGACGAAGTGTCTGTCATTGCCCGTCGCAGTCCTGAAGAGCAGCTGCTGGAGAATAAAAAGGAATACAGCACGGCTTATTCCAAAGGCAGGGGTTCCATTTTTTCGACAGGTCCGACCGGTGCCGGCCTGAGCATCGATGCGTTGTATAACCTGATCAGCCGGGAAGGCAAGAACGCCCGTAAGCTTCAGGAAATCATTGAACGGGATTATCGTGAATCTGTCATCGATTACCGGTTTACCCCTGAACTCGTAAGCCGGGTGACCGGCTTACAGGGCGAAAAGCTGACCGACTTCATGCGCCAGTACCGCCCATCGTACTATTTTGTCCTCAGTGCCAACGATTATAACCTAGCTTTTTATATTCGGACATCATTTGCGCAATACCGGCAAAATCCCGCAGCGCGCAGGCAACCTCCGCTTCCCGAGATAAGCAAATAAGTGCAAAAGGAAACCATCATGATTTATTCATTCTCAAAGGTGAATGAATAAATCTGATAGCTTCATCACCGCTAAAACAAATTATATGCTGATGAAAAAAGAGCACGATATTTGCTATTTTAGCCGCAGATATGAGAAAAACGTTTTACTTTCTGGTTGTTTCGCTGCTGTTTACGCTGGCCTCGAAGGCCCAGATTTATAATTTGGATGAGCTAAGGCGAAAGCCGGACTCCAACAGTTTAAAGGTAGAACAACCTGAATTGGATATCCGGCCGGTTCAATTGCCGGTTTCGGCATTGGATCTGAAAGTCATTTATTGGCGGCACTGGTCCTCGTTCGGTATTAACGCAAACCAATCCTCCTTCAGTGACAACTGGACAGAGGGCGGGGTCAACTCGATTTCCGTAGGCGCGCTGATTAATCATAAGTCAGACTACACACGCAACAATACCAACTTTGTTACCGAGTTGAATTTACAATACGGTAAACAGAAAAACAGAGACCAATTGCCGCGAAAAAATAATGACCGTATTTTCTGGGATAACAAGCTTTCGGTGAAGATATCGCCTCGTTGGTCCATTTATACTTCGCTTACCTTTGAAAGCCAATTCGACCTGGGCCCCTCTTACGGAAAGGACGCCGAGGGGAACGAATACATAAGGCCCGATACACTGATTTCAGCCTTTATGGCTCCCGGCTATCTGACCGAATCGCTGGGTATTGAATACAAGCCGGATAATACCTTTTCCTTGCGTATCGGCACAGGCACCGCGCGCCAGACGTTCGTGTCAAATGATTTGGTGATCCCGACTGCGGCGGACGGGTCAAGATACGGCGTCGAGCCGGGCAAAACTTTCCGGAATGACCTGGCGTTCCAGCTTACGGCCAACCTGGACCGGAACATTGCGCCCAATCTGAACTTAAAGAGCCGGTACAATATGTTCGCCAACTACGAGGAGCTCAGCGACCCTGCCCACCGGCTGGACGCCACGCTTATCGCCTCAGTCACCCGCTTGATCAATGTAACCCTGAGCGGCACGCTTTTATATGACAGCCGTCGCCACGAAGACATTCAGACCAGCCAGACCCTCGCACTGGGCCTGCTCTACAAGATACCGCGGTAACCATGGGAACCACAAACAAGATCCATTGCACCGCCACCCTGCTTGCGATCGCCTTCCTGACTCTGGGCGGATGCACAGCCAATCGATACGCAGCGACCAATAAACAGTACAAACAGCGCGTAAAGTCACTCACGGAAGAGATGCGCCGGCCGCTGCCATATGCATCACCCGGCCTCATTACGACGTACGATTCGACAGGTGTAGCTAATGTTACTGAAGCATCCGGGTCTCGCCGCAATGCCGAATGGGTTGGGGCCATCCATTTTAACCTGCGGAAGCCCAACTACGTCATTATCCACCACACCGCCCAGGACAGTCTGGAACAGACACTTCGCACCTTTACCGTCCCACACACGGAGGTGAGCGCCCATTATGTGATCGGCCGGGGTGGCGAGGTATACCAGATGCTCAATGACTATCTCCGCGGTTGGCACGCGGGTGCAGGCAAATGGGGAAGCCTTACCGATCTCAACTCCGTTTCATTGGGCATTGAATTGGACAACAACGGCGGGGAACCCTTTCCGGAACCGCAGATCTCCGCACTGCTGAATCTCCTGGACACGCTGAAACGGAAATACAATATCCCGACACCGAACTTTATCGCGCATTCGGACATTGCACCCGGCCGGAAAGTCGACCCGAGCGCGCTATTCCCCTGGAAGCGCCTGGCTGAGCGCGGTTTCGGCCTGTGGCCGGATGAAGAATTGCCGGTGCCCCCTGAAAATTTCAACCCCGAGGATGCCTTGCGCATCATCGGCTATGATACGGGCGACCTCGGGGCTGCGATAAAAGCGTTCAAGTTGCACTATATACAGCATGATGTTTCAGCGGAATTGACCGATCATGACCTGAAAGTGCTGTATAGCCTGTACCTGAAACGCTGAGATCTACTTCACCAGCTCCAACTTATCCAGTTCTTCGGTAATCATGGCCACTTCCTCCGCCGTCAGCGCCGCGTCAGTAGCCTTAGCGTTCTGTATGGCCTGCTCAGCATTCCGAGCTCCGGCAAGGGCTACGGTAATTCCCGGCTGCTCAATGGTCCACAGCAGGACCAGCTGGCCCAATGAAATACCCTTTCCATCCGCTAGCGGTTTGATCCGATCCAGAAAAGCGTTTGTCCGCTGAAGGTTCTCATCACTGAAGAAATAGAGGGCGGCGCGGTGGTCGCCTTCCCCGAACGCGTGGCCGGGTTTCATCTTTCCGGTCAGCAGTCCCCGCTCCATTGGACTATAAGCCAGAATGGACTTCCCATGTTCCAGGCAGTAAGGCACCAGCTCGGCCTCAATCCCGCGTTTCACCATGCTATATGGTACCTGGTTGGAAACCACGTCCAGATATTCCGAGGCCTCGGCAAACTGATCTACATTGTAGTTACATACACCCGCATACCGGACCTTACCCTGCCGGATAAGCGTTTCTACGGCCTCCATGGTCTCCTGGATCGCCGTGGTGCTGTCCGGCCAATGGATCTGATAAAGATCGATGTAGTCGGTACCCAAACGGCGCAGGCTGTCTTCACACTCCTTAATGACGCTCTCCCGGCCCGCATATTTGTAGATATCGATATCCCTGCCGGTATTGTCCTTGCTGTGGAAAGCAAAGTCACCCTTAGCTTCATCCCACCGCATCCCGTACTTGGTCAGGATATAAACCCTGTCCCTGGCGATTCCTTTGATTGCTTCACCCACAATCTCTTCGCTGGTTCCCTGTCCGTAAATCGGAGCGGTATCAATCGCATTCACGCCCAGGTCGTAAGATGCCCGGATCGCTTTTACGGCGTCGCTACGTTCGGTTCCGCCCCACATCCAGCCGCCGGCAGCCCAAGCGCCGAAGGTAATCACCGGTAAGTTCAGGTCTGTTCCTGTCAATTTTCTATAACGCATGTTCGTTGTGTTTTTGATTGGTTATTTTTATGTCGTAAAAATTGGGCTTTTGATCAGAAGATCGCAAAAATTTCAGCAATTGTTACACGTGATTGACACAAATGCTGTTTATTTGCAAGGACTGACATGAATTCCTTTACTATGACACTGAGAACTATTTCCCTGTCCGCCGCAAGGCTGCTGATCGGTCTAATGGCATTTTTTCACCTTGGCGCCTCTGCCCAGTCCCGCAGTTTCTACCAGCTGAAGATCTATCACCTATCCACACCCCAGCAGGAGCAAAATTTGGATGAATTCCTTGGAAAAGCGTATCTGCCTGCGCTGCACCGTGCAGGAATCAGTAAAGTGGGCGTTTTCAAACCCATTCCGGGGGCCAACAAGGACCCTCAGGACGGACAACGGGTGTATGTCTTCGTTCCGTATTCGTCCTACAAGCAATTTACGGGACTGGATGCCCGGCTCGCAAAAGACGGGATCTACCAAGAAGCCGGTTCAGCTTACCTCAATGCACCCCACAGTGCCCCGCCTTACGCGCGCATAGAGACCATATTGATGAACGCCTTTGAAGGCAGCCCGCATGTTGAGATGCCGAACCTCAGCGGCCCGAGATCTGAGCGGGTCTACGAATTGCGTAGCTACGAGGGGCCCACCGAGGCCCTGTACCGCAATAAGGTTGACATGTTTAATAAAGGTGATGAAATCGGCCTGTTCAGGCGCTTGGGTTTCAATGCCGTCTTTTACGGCGAAGTCATTTCCGGCAGCCGCATGCCGAACCTTATGTATTTGACCACGTTTGAAAACAAACAGTCACGGGACGCACATTGGGACGCATTCGGCAAGGATGCATATTGGAAAGAACTGTCCGCCAAACCTGAATACCAAAACAACGTCTCCAGAAATCAGCAGATTTTTCTATACCCAACCGAGTATTCGGACCTCTGATTCCGGTTTCGTCACGCAAACAACCGGTTTGGTCACGGCGATTCGCCCGGCTGGCCCGCGCGTTGTATCATTGCAGAAAGTCTCTCGGCGTGTAACAATTTGATGCACAACTTGTCCTATGTCCAGAGACGGAGACTGACTGACGATGGATAAGCTCACGCGATTCTTTTGGTGGTGCAGCGGTGTGCACCAAACCACTTTGGCTAAATACCCCGCAGAACACAGCAAGTACGTGGGCATCGGTGCCACCATATTCTTTACCGGTTTGTTTGCGGCCCTATCCGGCGGCTATGCGCTGTACTTCGTGTTCAGTGGCGCGAAGCTGGCATGGGCAGCAGCCACACTGTTCGGTGCGCTATGGGGTCTTGCCATCTTCAATATGGACCGCTACATCGTGTCCAGCATTAACAAGAATGCTCCTGCATTCAAGCAGTTCCTCCAGGCTACACCCCGCATATTGCTGGCCGTTCTGATCGGTATTGTCATCGCACGTCCGTTGGAACTGAAAGTGTTTGACAAGGAGATACGCGATCAGCTTCGCATTACCTACCTGGATCGGGGGCGCGCCCATATCGATACGCTGAACAACGCCTTCAACAGCAAATATGCGATCGAACTCGGAAAGCTGAGTGAACTCAAAACAGAGCGGGATTCGCTGGAAGCCTCTATCAAGTCCGACCGCCTGAAGCTGAAGATGGAGACCTTCGGCGAAAAAACCATGGAAACCTCCGGCATCGTCGGGTACGGTCCATATGCCAAACAGCGCGAGGCCGAGCTGGACAAACAGGTCGCATACCTGGACACGCTGCGCCTGGCCATTCGTCAGCAAGAAACTGCGATCTATGAGCGTAAACGGTTTGAGGGGCTGCTGGATGAACAGCTGCTTACCGGTTCGCGGCTTGACAGCGCTGTAAACCTCGCCGGATTCGCTGACCGCAATGCTGCATTGGGCGATCTCAAATACAATCGTGATGGAAGCCTCAACAGCACCAATTACTGGGCAATTACCTTCATTATGCTGCTCTTCGTTTTCTTTGAATGCCTTCCTGTCTTCGTCAAGTTGATGAGCGCCAGAGACGCATACGATATCGACCTCAAAAACCGGCAGACGGTTGACTTTCACCGGTCCGACAAGGACCGGGATGCCGAAACCGCGGTCATAGATAGCGTCCTTAACGACAGGGTGCTGCGGCGTATCGAACAGGAAAAGGCCGCGCTGTGGGAAGGCGAAACACGGTAAAAGCGGTTTTCGCCACGCATCCGACTGGTTTCATCCCTTTTTGTTGGCAAAACTTTTCAAGACGCTTATCCTTGCCGAAGTTTTTCACGTTGAGAGTATGACCATGAAATTGAACCGTCTTGAACCTATCCTGGCTACAGCCATTTATCTCTTTATCCTGATTTTTGCTTACAGTCAAAACGCGGGCCATCAGACCCTCCGGCAGGCTGTGGCACTATCCGCCTATATCACCGTCATTTACGGTTCTTTCATTGCCTTTACCCAATGGATTTCGCCGAAACTCTTAAGAAATGGTCAGGTTGAAAACGGTGTGGCATTGACACTTCTGCTATTTTTTGCTTCTTGGTGGGGTCTGTCGGTTTGCCTGTGGATAAGGGAATATCCCGCCATCCGGCCCGGCACGTTCTGGAACTATCTACCCCGCGGGGCGTCCCTCGGCGCCGCCCTGTTGACTGTCGTCTTATTAATCGCCTATGAGAGTCTCAAACTGCTGGCCCGTTATGCACAGGGAGGGAACAAGACCAACCCGCTTATGGCCCGCATTGCCGGTGAAGTTTTGGTTGTCCTGTCAGCCGCTGCAGTTATTTTCGCCTTGCTCCTAACGGTGGACAATGAACCCGCCGGTCTATGGTTATCAGCGGTGCTTTATGCCTACGCACTGTATGCCATCAGCACTTATTGGCTCATTCCGCTTTGCGAAAAGCGTCGGTATCGCCTTGCTAAATACCTGCTGCTGGCTGTGCCGCTCTCGTTTGTACTGTTCATCCCCTTCGGACTCTTTTTCTTAGCCTTCACCTCGGCCCCGGAAGAGCTGTTTTTTCTGGAATGGCTAGCCGTTATTTTATTGATGCTGCCGTTGTCATACTACTTATACAGCCGCCAAAAAACCCGCATTGCACAGCTGCTCACGCTCCGGACCGAACTTGGGCAGGCATCGGCCGACTTGAGTTTCCTTCGTTCGCAGATTAATCCGCATTTCCTCTTTAATATCCTTAACACCCTGTATGGCACTGCCCTGCAGGAAGATGCTGAGCGGACCGCCGCCGGCATTCAGAAACTAGGGGATATGATGCGCTTCATGCTGCATGAAAACAACCAAGACCGTATCCTGCTGGCGCGCGAGGTGGAATATCTCCGCAACTACATTGACCTCCAGCTGCTTCGCACAGCCACCTCGCCCGATGTCACTGTTGACTGCGACATCCGCGACTCATTGGAAAACATGTACGTTGCGCCGATGTTGCTTATTCCATTTGTCGAAAATGCGTTCAAACATGGCATCAGCCTGAAAAAGAAATCATGGATTAAAATAAGCCTCTATGCGGCAGGTAATAAGCTGTTTTTCGATGTGCATAACAGCATTCATCAGAAACCGGAATCTGATCCCGAGAAACACCATTCCGGCATAGGTTTGGACAATGTGCGGCAACGCCTGGCCATGGTCTACCCAAACCGGCACGAGCTCGTCATCCGCGAAACCAAACAGGAATTTTTCATACATGTCACGGTCCAGCTGTAGAAGCCGGTGCGAGCGCCGGGCTTGCCGCGCCGGAATCCGGCAGTTTATTTATTCCATATATGCTATCTTTGACCGTAACGGAGATTAGCGTACCTTTTGCCCAAATGATGACCGCTATTGCCATAGACGACGAACCCATCGCGCTGAACGTGGTCACCAGCCACGCATCCAAAGTACCTTTCCTTGAGCTTCGCGCCAGGTTTACCAATGCCTTTGACGCGCTCGACTTCCTGCAGCGCCAACCGGTGGATCTGCTGTTCCTTGACATCAAAATGCCCGACATTTCAGGTATTGAGTTTTTCAGAAGCCTCAACAAAAAGCCGTTGGTCATTTTTACGACGGCTTATTCCGAGCACGCGGTCGTCGGTTTTGAGTTGGATGCGGTAGATTACCTGCTCAAGCCGTTTTCCTTGGCTCGATTCCTCAAAGCATGCAACAAGGCGCAGGAGTGGCTTCAAATGCGCAGCCCTACCGCCGGACCGGAACACCTCTTCATCAAGACAGGATACGAACAGGTAAAGGTCCTCCTGGACGACATTGACTACCTTGAGGCCACCGGAAACTACGTTGATTTTTTGGTTAACGGGCAGCATATACTCAGCCGGATGACCATCACGGAATGCGAAACCCTGTTGCCGCCCAACCGCTTCGCCAGAATCCACCGTTCATTTATTGCGTCTTTGGTCAAAGTCCAGAAAATAGAACGTCACCAGCTGACGGTCAACGGGAGCGTATTACCAATTGGGGCGTCTTACTTGGACACCGTAAAACGCTGGCTGGCAAAATGACTGTCCGTTTCCGGACACTTACTGCACGATATCGGACAAATCAATGGAAAATCCGGTTCTGCAATTGGTTTATAATCTTAGGGTTGTGCTTTTGGCGTAGACTGTGTACAGCCGATGCCAAAAACAGCGACACGAAATGTTCCATTATACCCGTATTTTTTTTATCGGTTTAGCGATTATCTGTACATCCACAAGTATGCCCGTTGCAGCACAGGACACGCTTACGCTTGAACGCTGTATAGCGCTGGCCATCGAAAACAACCTGGAAACCCGACGGAGCCACCTTCAGGCGCGCGCTGAAGGGGCTCAGCTAAAACAAGCGAAGTATGATCTTCTTCCTTCTTTGGGCGCTAACCTGGGACACAGTTACAGCCAGGGACGGTTTATCAATCCGACCACAAACCAATATGTCGAGGAGAACTTCACCTCCGGCAACCAAAACCTCAACAGCTCACTGATCCTGTTCGACGGATTGCGGATGTTCCGCCGGATCACCCAACAGGCGCACGCCTACCGTGCTGCCCAACTGGAAGAACAGCTCGCAAAAGAGCAACTGGCGCTGGACGTAACATCTGCATACATACAAGTGCTTACCGCGAAAGATATGGTCGCGCAGATCGATAGCCAAGTAGCCGTGACCCGTGAGCAAGTGAAGCGGAACACGCTGCTGCATGCACAGGGCGCCATTTCGCCCGGCGATCTCTACGACCTAAAGGGGCAGTATGCGGCTGACCTGAACCGGTTGACTGAAACCCGGAATGCATTTAATGAAGCGTTGGTGCAACTCTACCGTCTACTGAATATGCCATACCAGGACGCTATTACATTGACACCCCTTGAGGAACTGCCTTTGACGGTGACTCAGGTGACCGATGCCTATGAGCTTTATCAAACGGCTGCTGAACAGCTGGGCATTATCCGGGCTGCGGACTTCCGGCAAAAACAGGCCGAATTCGCCTTAAAGGCTACCCGTTCAGCGTATTTTCCCACCCTGTCTATGGGGGCCGGGCTGTCGAGCAACTATTCAATGGATGGGAGGGGCACTTATCTGGATCAGGCCCAGAACAACCTCGGCAGATCCCTAGGGTTCACACTATCTGTACCGATCTTCTCCAGATTCCAGACGCGCACGAACGTCGCGCTGGCCAAGCTGGATCTGATGGACGCAGAAAACGTTGCCCGAACGCGCCGGAATGAACTACAGCAAACCGCACATCTGGTTCTGTTCAACCTAGAAACAGCAAAAGAGCAATACAAAAACCTGCAGGAACAGGTTTCATATTACACTGAATCTTTCCGGGTAGCGCAGGTCCGCTTCAACGCAGGCGCAATTAACTCCGTGGAATTCCTTATTGCTAAAAACAAAATGGACACCGCCAATGCAAATTTGGTAATCGCCCGCTATCAGTGGCACCTCAGGCAACGGATAGTCGACTACTATAACGGCCAGCTATCTCTCGGGAACATCGACTAGAGCAGGGGATGGTGTTGGATGATCCCGATATTCACGCGGCTACCTACGGGGAAGGCTCCGAACGCCTGATGGATGGTTCTGATGCGAAAAACATCATTGCCCACCACCAATTCCTCGTAAAAACCCTTGAAGCGGATATCCAATATTTCAAAAGTGGAAGAGTGATCGGTCTTCAGCTGTATCCACTCGGGGTGAACGGCTACAGATGACCGGCTTTTGATACCCACTTTCTCCGCATCCGCAGGATTGAGAATGTTGCTCCTGGCAAGCAGCTGCGCGACGTAGGCATTCGGCGGATAGCGGTAGAGCAAAGTGGGCTTGGCCGCAGCCTCCAACCGCCCATTGCGGAGGACAATCAATTCACCAGCCATGGAAAGCACCTCCGCGGGATCGTGTGAAACCATTACCACCGTCAGGCCCGTGTTTTCCACAATTTGCCGGATATCGTCCTGGAGCTGCTCGCGGAATGAAGCGTCTACCTGATTGAACGGTTCATCCATGAGCAGTATTTCGGGTCCGCTGACCAATGCCCGCGAAATTGCAACCCGTTGTTTTTCTCCACCGCTCAGATCCGCAACACGCTGTTTTGCCAGATGCAAAATCCGCAGGCGCCGCAGGGTTTCCTCCGTTTTGCCGAATTTTTCTTCCAGATCTGCGTTGGATAGTTGGGATGCCACGTTATCCCATACATTGGCGTAGGTGTTCAGGTCATCAAAACCCTGCGATACAAGACGCATGGCGCTATGCCCCGGAATAAGCTTCTCTCTTGGCCCAGGCACCCGCCAGCCCCGGTAGCGGACCTCGCCCGTATCCGGCTCCAGAAGCCCGTAAATAAGCCGGAGCAGGGTGCTTTTGCCGCTTCCGCTTTCTCCGATAATCGCCGTTATCCCGCCTTCCCTGATACCGAAAGTCAGCCCGTTCAGGGCCACGATCGCCTCCTTGCCTTCGAAGGACCGTCCCAGGCTTTCAACGTGGATTAACGGAAGCCCTTCCCGGCACACGTCCTGAGGCACGGTGCAGGAAGGGGAAACTGTCTTGGGTGATGCCATAGAAACGGCACGAAAATACGAAATATATCGGTAAACCCGCTAGAATCCAAGCATCAATCCAAACGTGAAGGTCTGCAGGCCCGCCTGGTCAGGGCTGTTCTCAAAGAGATCATTGAAATAATATTTCGCATAGATGCCGAAAGCACCCACCCCGAACCGGGCAAACGCCCCATAGCGGAACTGCGTAAAGTTATAGTCATCTTTAAACTTCTGTTTACCCAGCTCGTCACTTTTGAACCGCTGCGTCCCCTTGATCAGGAAGCCCCCTTCCGGCCCTGCAGCAAACCGCAGTCTTCCTACCCCGCTGTAGTATTTGCTGCGCCACTCGAACGTAAGGGGTAAGCGCAGGTAGGTAGCTGTCAACCGGTTTTTTTCGTAATCGATATCAGAATGCTCCCAGGTAAGCGGTGTGGTATTTTCCAAAAAGTCTATGTCTTCCCGGAGTCGGATATACGTCCAATCGAACCCGCCTGACAGGAAAATGCGGAAGCGATCATTAAAGCGGTATCCCGCCTGCAGCACATCAAAACCGAAATTGGTGGTTTTTCCGGGGCGGTACCTCAGGTCGCGGTTATTGTCTGACAAGGTAAAACTGCCGTTATCCACCAACTTGGCCAGTCCAAGATCTATCCTCGAAAAAGTGATGCCGTATATCGGCCTGGCCCCATTTCCGCGATCTTCTTCTTCACAATCATCAGACTTCCTGCCGTCCGTATCCAGCCGGTATGTTTTTTCCGTTTTTTCAATGGTAATAACGCCGTCATCCTTTCCTGGCACAATGATGCGCACTTTACGTTTTTCGCCTGTCGTCACATCTTCCATGATTACCGTGTCCAGTGCAAGCCCCTCACGGCGCAGGCTGTCAATCCGTTGTTTTTCCTGGGCATTTGCCGATAACACGGATCCAATGAGTAATATAAGGCTAATGTATTTCATCTGTTGTTATTTAGTTTGATTTTCGATCTATCTTTTTCCGGTTTTTCGCCAGGCCGAAGTTAAAATCCAACTTGAGTGAACCTTCACCGTCATTGGAAAAAGTCACTAGTTTTTCTTCCCTCTGATCCACCGTGCTCACCACATAATTCAGGATGGTGCTCAGGCCGAGCGACCGCTTTTCCCGTTCGGTTGAAGCCAGCAGGACATCTCCCTCGTCCCTATCAACAAGAGGCTGGATTTCCGGCACATGAGCCAGCGTGACGGTGGCAGGAAGCACATCCGCTTCAGGCCTCAGCACAATAGCATCGGCCAGCCGGGGTTCTCCGGCCGTATCAATCCTCTCCACCGGCGCGGGCATTGTTTCATCCGTTGCACCAACTTCCGGTCCTTCCACGGTATACGCAACCAACTGGCTCGCTTGTGCTCGGCGAAGCCGCCGGGCAACCGGTGCGTCCGCCTGTTGCTCTTCCGCCGGCCCCTGACTATATTCCGGTGTTTCAGGCTGTACCGCTCCGACCGGCGGCTCCTCCGGTATCTCCACAGCACGGCCGTGCAGGTATGTCACCTCAACCGGCCGGTTGTACCAATACGTGATAGCGCTGACAAGCAGCGCGGCCGCAGCTGCGCTCATCCACCATCCTTTATGGCGGTGCCGTTTCAGCGGCACGGTTTCAGCGTGCCCTTCTAACTCCCGGATGATGTTGTCCCAAAGCCGCCCGGAAACCTCAGGAGTGAAATTTTCGAATTTCTCCTGGAGCTGGCGGTCAAACCGGTTTCCTTCAAGTCGATTCATAAGTCCCTCCTTCAAGTTGTTTTATCTTCGTTTGGAGCCAAGTGCGCGCCCTGGACAGCTGGGACTTAGAGGCGCCTTCACTGATTCCAAGCGCGTCGGCTATCTCCCTATGTGAATAACCTTCCAATGCATACATATTGAACACCATTCGATAACCCGCCGGAAGCTCCTGTATGATCCGCAATAGGTCTTCACATTCAAGTGCATCCATTGAAAACGTTTGCTGTGCTTCTTCGTAAAACCCGTTAATGTCCAGCTGCTGTCCCATCCGCACCTTCCGCCGGTAAGTCTCAATCGCCGTGTTGACCATGATCCGTCTGATCCAACCTTCAAACGAACCGGAGCCCTTGTAACTGTTTATATTGGTAAACACTTTGATGAATCCGGCCTGAAGCATATCCTCCGCCTCAGACGTATCGCTGGCATATCGCATACAGACACCGAGCATTTTCCCCGCCAGCATCCGGTACAATGCTTCCTGCGTCTGACGATTGCCCGCTTTGCATCCTTTATACAGCTGATCGACGGTAACTGTTCGCTCCAATTTGCACCTGTTTATTCCTATGATGACCTACAGGCGCAAAAGGTTGCACGCAATAAAAATTTTTTTGGAAAAATAGCCGGCTACTGGTTGGGTATGTCCACGGTGAACTTTCTGCGACCGTCGGGATATATTGAAATACCGATTGTCACCGCATCGGCCGGCAACAGGCCTGGAATCCGTTCAGGCCATTCCACGAAACAATAAGCACCGGAATAGAAGTACTCTTCATACCCCATATCCAATGCTTCGTGCTCCGATCGGATGCGGTAGAAATCGAAATGGTAAACCGGGCCATCTGGAGCAGTATACTCGTTGATGATCGCAAATGTGGGGCTGGAAGTTTCGTCTTTCACGCCAAGCCGTTGACACATTGCCTTGACAAAAGTCGTTTTTCCGGCTCCCATCTCACCGTACAGGAGGAAAACCCGGTGTTCCCCCGCTTCTGCCAATACCTGTCCCGCAACGTCCGGCAGGGTGTCCAGGCCTTCGACTTCAATATCCATACAGCAAAAATAAGCGTTTCCCTATTTCGTGGTATAAGTTATATACGGAATGATCATTTCCTCCAGGGATATACCCCCGTGCTGGAATGTCTCATTAAAGTAATTCACAAAATGGTTATAGTTATTCGGATAGACGAAATAAGTGTCTTCCTTGGCAAAGATGAAGCTGGAGCTTACATGAAGTTTCGGAAGCATAGCGTCATGCGGGTTTTTAATATGAAACACGTCCTTGCCGATAAAGTTGAGGTTTTTGCCCTGCTTATAACGGAGGTTTGTATTCGTATTCCGGTCCCCGATCACTTTGCTGGCATGCTTCACCCGGATGGTCCCGTGGTCAGTCGTAACCACCACCCTTACCTGCTTCTGGGACAGCCATTTCAAAGCATCAAGCAAGGGGGAGTGCTCAAACCACGACAATGTCAGCGAACGATATGCCGCCTCGTCATTGGCCAGCTCACGGATCATTGCCATATCCGTACGCGCATGGGACAGCATGTCCACAAAATTATAGACCAACACATTCAGGTCATTTCCCATCAGGTTGGACAGGTTTTCCGCTACGTCCCGGCCCTGCTCCAGCGTAAGCACCTTCGTATAGGAGTGCCGGCACTCTTTCCGGTAAAGCCGTTTGATCTGGTCCGCCAGAAATTTGTCTTCATGGAGGTTTTTACCCCCTTCGTCCTCATCATTCTGCCACAGCCCCGGATACTGCCGTTCCATTTCAAGCGGCATAAGTCCACTGAATATGGCGTTCCGGGCATATTGAGTTGCCGTGGGCAGGATGCTGTAATAACTGTCTTCTTCTTCTAACCTGAAGTAATTGGTAATCACTTCATTGACGACCTTCCATTGATCGTAGCGCAGGTTATCGATCAGGAAAAAAAACGTTGGCCGGTTATCCTGCAGCGCCGGGAAGACTTTTTTACGGAACAGTTGGTGGGACATGATCGGCCCCCTCTCCGGATCTTTCACCCATTTCAGGTAATTTTTTTCCATGAACTTGGAAAACTGCATATTCGCTTCAGCCTTTTGAAGCGTGAGCACCTCATGCATACCGGCGTCTTCAAGCTTCTCCAATGAAAGCTCCCAGTATATGAGCTTTTTGTAAACATCGGCCCATTGCTCATAATCAAGATTGTCATTCAGGATCATTCCAAGGTTCCTGAAATCCTGCTGGTAAGCCATGGACGTTTTCTCGCTGATCAGTCGTTTGTTTTCCGTCAGTTTTTTGATGGTCAATAAAATCTGCTTCGGGTTAACCGGTTTGATCAGATAATCGTCTATTTTGGATCCGATGGCATCTTCCATCAGATGTTCCTCCTCGTTCTTCGTTACCAGCACCATGGGTATAGCCGGATTGATATTCTTCAATTCGGACAACGTTTCAAGACCCGTCAGTCCCGGCATATTCTCATCTAAAAAGACCAGATCGAAAAACCCGTTTTTGAAGGCATCAACCGCATCGTTTCCGTTAGTAACCGTTTTTACGCCATATCCCTTTTCGTTTAACAGCATAATATGCGGTTTCAGCAAATCAATCTCATCATCTGCCCAAAGTATATTTGTCTCTTGCATCTTATCTTTCTTATTCTAATAGTGTAAGTACAATCGCGAACTTAACGAAAAGTTTCGCCGCCGATATCATTTTTAACATAAATTAACAGGCCAGTCATGTATCTTTGCAAAGTGAAAACGGGGTGGGAGACTGTACCTGCCAGAAAGCCCGCTGATATTGAACAAAAGAAAAATAATAAACGATCCCGTTTATGGATTCATATCCATTCCATCCGGTTTCATTTTTGACCTGATCCAGCATCCCTATTTTCAGCGCCTGCGCTATATCAAACAGGTCAGCATGACGCATCTGGTTTATCCCGGCGCACTGCACACCCGTTTCCAGCACGCAATGGGAGCAATGCACCTGATGACCTTGGCCATCGAGACACTCCGGAGCAAAGACGTTAGCATCACGGCCGAGGAAGAAGAGGCGGTTTTGGCAGCGATCCTGCTGCATGATATCGGCCATGGGCCTTTTTCGCATTCGCTTGAGCACACACTGGTTGAAGGTGTGTCACACGAACTGCTTTCGGCGCTTATGATGGATGAATTGAATCAAACATTTGGCGGTAAACTTGATCTGGCTATTACCATTTTCAACAATCGCTATCCCAAAAAATTCCTTCACCAACTGGTATCGGGACAGCTGGATATAGACAGGATGGATTACCTCAACCGTGACAGCTTCTTTACAGGCGTAGCCGAGGGGGTCATAAGCTTCGACCGCATCATCAAAATGCTCCATGTGGTTGACAACGATCTGGTTGTTGAGCAAAAAGGTATTTACTCGGTTGAAAAATTTCTGATCGCCAGACGGCTGATGTATTGGCAGGTATACTTGCACAAAACTGTGTTGAGCGCTGAGCAGATGCTGCTCAAGATTCTCCAGCGCGCAAAAGAGCTGTATGAATCTGGCGTGTCCCTATTCGCGTCACCTTCGTTGGAACATTTTTTGCGAAACAAGATTACCCGGGAGAATTTCACCCGGCACCCGTCACACTTAATGCACTTTTCACGTCTGGACGATACCGACATCCTATCAGCCGTAAAGACGTGGGCGTATGATGATGATCGGACTCTCAGCATGTTGTGCTCCCGGCTTATGGCGCGCTCGCTTTACCGCACGGAATTACATAGTGTGGCACCGGACGAGTCGCTGCTCAGGGAGCTGCAGGAACGGGCCATCGCTTATTTTAACCTTGACCCATCGGATGTTAACTATTATGTATGGACGCAATCGATTGAGAACAGCGCATATGAAATCAACAACAGCAACATTAAAATCCTCATGAAAGACGGGGGCATACAGGACATCGCCGAGGCGTCAGATCTGTCAAATCTGGAAACATTATCAAGAAAGGTGCAAAAGTTTGCGGTTTCTTTTCCAAAGGAATTGATTGATAGCCAAAAGCGAAAAATTTGAATATACTTTATAAACTCATACATTTGCAAATGCAATTTTCCGCACATCAAATAGCAACGCTCGTAAACGGTTCCGTTGAAGGAAACCCGGATGTGATGGTGGACCAGCTTGCCAAAATCGAGGAGGCGTCCAGCGGCAGCCTTTCGTTTTTGTCCAATCCCAAATACGAACAATACCTCTATACAACCAAGGCCTCGATCATAATCGTCAACGAAGACCTTACAATAGACCGGCCCGTACACCCAACCCTGATCCGGGTGAAAAACGCGTATACGGCGTTTTCCCTGCTATTGGAAGTTTATAACAAAATCCGGTTCGACAGAACGGGCGTGGAAGAACCCGTGTTCATTCATCCGAGTGCCAGGATCGGAAAAAACGTATACATAGGCGCGTTCGCCTATATCGATAAAGACGTGGTCGTGGGAGATAACACCAAAATATATCCGCACGTGTACGTGGGCGAAAACGTAAAAATCGGCAGCGACGGCACATTATTCCCAGGAGTATCCGTGTATTTTGACTGCGTGATCGGTGACCGGGTGATCATACACTCAGGAACAGTTGTAGGCAGCGACGGCTTCGGTTTTGCTCCGCAGGAAGACGGAACGTACAATAAGATCAGTCAGATCGGCAATGTACTCATCGAAGATGATGTGGAGATCGGCGCTAATACCGTTATCGACCGGGCGACCATGGGCTCCACCATCATCCGCAAGGGGGTGAAGCTCGACAACCTTATCCAAATAGCACATAATGTCGAAATAGGCCGGAACACGGTCATTGCAGCACAGTCGGGCATTTCCGGCAGCACTAAAATTGGCGAACGCGCAGTCATTGGCGGACAGGTCGGCGTTGTCGGGCACATCAATATCGCGAACGGGAGCCAGATTCAGGCACAGTCAGGCGTTAACCGCACCATTGCTGAAGAAGGAAAAAAATGGTCGGGCAGTCCAGCCGCGCCGTATAACGCACAAATGCGCTCACAGGTCGTTTATTCCCGGTTGCCGGATCTTGAGCGCCGGATTGAGGAATTGGAACAACTATTATTAACGAAAGAACTGTCAAAGTAAAAAAGCGCTTTTATTCCATAATCAGGATAAGCCATTTGCAGCAATGAACGTAAAACAACGAACCATTAAGTCACAGATCAGCATTTCAGGAGTGGGTCTGCACACCGGCAAGCCCGTAACCATGACCTTAAAGCCCGCTCCGGAACATCATTGGTACAAATTCAGACGCGTCGATCTTCCGGACCAACCCACCGTCACGGTGGATGCGGATAACGTTTCGGATACATCGCGCGGAACCACCATCTCGCAGAACGGCGCCAGTGTCAGCACGATAGAACATCTGATGGCCGCGTTGGTCGGTCTGCAAATAGACAATGTACTTATTGACATCGATGGCCCGGAAGTTCCCATTATGGATGGCAGCTCAGCCCCTTTTGTCGGGGCGCTTGAGCAAATCGGCTATGTGGACCAGGAGGCTGACCGGGACTATTACGAAATTCCGCACAATATCCATCATACGGAGCCGGACAGGAAAGTTGAAATGGTAGCCATGCCTTTGGATGGGTATCGGTTTACCTGCATGATTGACTTCAACTCCCCGGTACTCGGCAGCCAGCACGCATCAATCAGCAATATCAACGAGTTCTCCAAAGATATCGCCTCATCGCGCACATTTTGTTTTTTGCACGAATTGGAGATGCTGCTTCAAAACGACCTTATCAAGGGCGGTGACCTTAACAATGCCATTGTAGTGGTGGACAAGGAAGTCAGCAAGGATGAGCTCCGCCATCTGGCCAAGTTGTTCAACCGCGAAGACATTGATGTTGCAAAAGAGGGAATATTGGACAACATCGAGCTCCGCCATCAGAACGAACCTGCGCGGCACAAGTTACTGGACATGATCGGCGATCTTGCATTGGTGGGCCGGCCCATCAAGGGTCATATCATGGCAGCCCGGCCGGGACATGCCGCCAACGTTGCATTTGCAAAAAAGATCAAGGCGCAGATCAAACGTGAGAAAGGCCGCAAATACATAAAAATATACGACCCGAACACGCCGCCGCTGTATGATACGGTGCAGATCATGAAGATCCTGCCGCATAGGCAACCTTTCCTGATGGTCGACAAAATCCTGGAACTGACCAAAACCCATGTGGTGGGGTTGAAAAATGTGACGATGAACGAGGACCTGTTTATGGGGCATTTTCCCGATGCGCCAGTGTTCCCGGGCGTACTACAGATTGAAGCCATGGCGCAAACCGGCGGAATACTGGTCCTCAGCACCGTGCCTGATCCGGAGAACTACCTCACATTATTCCTGAAGATTGAAAACGCACGGTTTAAGGCCCAGGTCAATCCTGGTGATACCATCATCTTCCGCTGTGACCTGCAGGAACCGATCCGCAGGGGAATCGCACAGATGAAAGGTATAGGTATGGTTGGAGAAAAGATTGTCGTGGAGGCCGAGCTGATGGCTCAGATCGTAAAAGTAAAAGAGGGACAAGCATCATGATTCAACCATTAGCATATATACATCCACAAGCTAAAATTGCCGGCAATGTGGTTATTGAGCCATTTGTCACCATCCATAAAGATGTCGTCATTGAAGAAGGTACCTGGATCGGTTCAAACGTTACCATTATGGATGGGGCACGTATCGGCAAGAACTGTCGTATATTTCCTGGCGCGGTTATTTCCGGAATTCCGCAAGACCTGAAATTTGACGGAGAAGACACCACCGCTGAAATCGGCGACAATACCACCATCCGCGAATGCGTCACCGTAAACCGCGGCACAAAGGACCGTTGGAAAACCATCATCGGCAAAAACTGTCTTATTCAGGCATATAGCCATATCGCCCACGACTGTGTAGTGGGTGACAATTGCATCTTTTCCAACAGCAGTACGTTGGCGGGTCACATCACTGTGGGCGACTATGTTGTACTTGCCGGTATGGTGGCAGTGCATCAGTTTTGCCATATCGGGTCCCATGCATTTATCGCTGGCGGGTCACTGGTCCGCAAAGATGTACCCCCCTTCGTAAAAGCCGCGCGCGAACCGCTCTCTTATGCGGGCATCAATTCCGTCGGCTTGCGCAGAAGAGGGTTTTCGTCAGGTCAGATTAACGAAATACAGGATATTTACCGCGTCTTATTTGTAAAAAACAACAATCTGACCAAAGCGCTGGACATTATCGAAGCAGAATACAAGCCTACGGAAATACGCGATGAAATATTGGATTTCATCCGTAACTCCAACCGCGGAGTCATGAAAGGGTTCGGCCAAAGCAGGGGCGTACTCTAGCGATGGAAATTGTGCTGGAGGGCATCGGCAGACGGTTTAACCGGGACTGGATCTTCCGGCAGCTGGACTATCATTTTGCGGCGGGCAAAAGTTATGCTATACTTGGACCGAACGGATCCGGCAAATCCACACTACTACAGGTCATCGCCTCCTGCCTGACGCCTTCTGCCGGCGCGATCCGGTATTTGCTGGCGGGCAAAAACGTCGAGGCTGATCAGGTGTACTGTCATATCGCCCTCGCTGCACCCTATATGGAATTGATTGAGGAATTCACGCTTGCCGAACAGATCCGGTTTCATTTTATGCACAAAAACTATCTGGACGGCTACGACGAACAAACGGTTATAGAACAGCTTGGTCTGGAAGCATCCAGAAACAAACAGCTCCGGTATTTCTCATCCGGGATGAAACAACGCGTCAAGCTTGCTCTGGCTTGTTATGCAGACACGCCCGCTTTGTTGCTTGACGAGCCTACATCGAACCTTGACCAGTCCGGGGTAGACTGGTATATCCACCTTATTGAGCGAACGAAGGCCGGCCGGCTGTTGATTGTGTGCTCCAATCAAGAACGTGAATATGCTTTTTGTGACCACAACCTTCTGGTGACAAACTACAAGGCCTGAGCGCTTTTTAGCCGTGGATTTTGGGATTGGATGCACGTTTCGTATTTTTGCAACCGCTATTATTAACACTTTTTAAATTGACATCATGGCCAAAGCTTCAGAAGTAAAAACCGGTAACATCCTGCGCTTTAACGGCGAACTCGTAGCTGTAGAAGAATACATACACCGTACGCCGGGAAATCTGCGGGCATTCTACCAGGCGAAAATGCGCAACGTAAAAACAGGCAAGCTGGTGGAATACCGGTTCCGTACGGACGAGGAGGTGGAAATTGCGCGTGTGGAAACCAGCGACTATCAATATTTGTATGAAGATGGGGATGACTTTGTGGTAATGGATAACAGCTCTTTCGAGCAGTTCAATATACCGAAACATCTCTTTGGCAGTTCGGCACGTTTTTTGAAAGAAGGTATGCAGGTTTTGGTTGCCATGGAAAGTGACGAACCGATCATGGCACAGGCGCCAACCACGGTGGAGCTTGAAGTGACGTATACCGAACCTGCCGTAAAGGGAGATACGTCCACTAATGCGTTGAAAAGTGCCACGGTTGAGACCGGCGTCGAAATCAGGGTGCCCTTATTTGTAAATCAAGGGGATAAAGTGAAAATCGATACCCGCTCGGGAGACTACGTCGAGCGCGTGAAATAAGATAATTCCAAAAGTTTAGGTTTAGGTTGATTATTCGGTCTTGAGGCTCCCCGCCTTGAGGCCGATGTTTTTTTGAATCCACTGCGTACCTTTGCTGGGAATATGACGCATCCTACTACCAAACATGAGGCTCGCACGCTATTCCGCGAAAAACGGATAAATCTTTCGGACCACGAATTTAAGACGCTTAATAAGCTGCTGCTATCACAGGTCAGATTGCTCGAGTTTCCTCCTGTCGCTACGGTACATCTGTTTCTTCCCATGGTGGGAAACCGAGAACCCGACACTGTTGCCCTGGCGGCATGGCTAAGGCAACAGTATCCCAGCATCCGGTTGGTCCTGTCGAAAAGCGATAACAGGACGTTCGGAATGCAGCATTTTGTCTGGGACAGCGCTACCACGCTCCGGGATAACCGGTGGGGCATACCCGAGCCGGAAAACGGGCTAGCGGTACACCCCCGGGAAATCGATGTGGTGTTTGTACCCTTGCTGGCCTTTGACACCCAGGGTAACCGGGTAGGTTATGGGAAAGGCTTTTATGACCGGTTCCTCAGTGAATGCCGTCCGGATACCTTAAAAATCGGGCTCTCCCTTTTCGGTCCCATAACCGCCATTGCCGACGCCGATAATTACGATGTCAGATTGGACACCTGCGTGACGCCAGAACGGATATGGCGTTTTACGGCTAATACAAAACCCTGAATTTCACGGTATTTGCAATTTGCCGCAGCTGCTTCAACAGTTTTTTGTCGTATTGGGTATCCACATCCGTGACGGCGTAACCAATATTCCCTTTTGTCATAAGGAACTGGGCGACGATATTAATCTGATTTTCCGCAAAAACCTGGTTGATGTCCGCCATCACTCCCGGTACATTGCGGTGGATATGAAGCAGCCTGTGTGCCTTTTCGATCTTGGGCAACTGCAAGTTTGGGAAATTCCGGCTCATATACGTATCTCCTCTGTTGATAAAATCGGCCATGCGGCGCGGGATGAACTCACTGTTCCGCTTTTTGCCCTTCTTATCGTCGAAAAGCACGATTCCCTTTTCATTACAGATCTCGCGGTTCAGCCGGTGCTTGCTGTCACCGAGGTAGCCGATGGTTTTAAGCTTGTCGGCCCTGATCAGCTGGTCATCGTCTAACGTTACATCTTTTCCGAGCAGCAACATGCCGACGTCTTTTACGTACTTCTCCTCAAAAGTGGCTTTGGTGCGGATGGAGAATCCGTCGCGCTTGAGGATATGTGCAGCGATCTCCGGAACGTCCCCGACAATCAGGCACAGAATGCGGTTCTTCGGGTACGATATTGCACGGGGTAGGTCATTGACATATAGGAATTCGTCAAAGCTGGGTGTTACGTGGTCCGCCTTTTCCGAAACGCTTTTCCTTTCGATGTTTTCGGTGAATGCGAAAAAACGTTCAATAAGGCCTGACTCCTTCAGCTGGAAATCAGAATACCCGTCTCCGATTCCGTATATCTTGCCGGGCAATTTCAATTGCCGCAGCAGCTTTACTTTACCCCCTTCCTCTGACAGGGGGTTTGCTTCATCGTATCCTTTGATATTGCCCTCGGCGTCGAAAGTAAATGTATTGGCATACACATTTTCCGGTCTTATGTGGTACGGACTCACCACCGGCACAATGAACTCCTTGAATCCCCCGGATACAATTAACACACTGTCGGTGTGCTTCTTAAAAAACTCCCGGTTCCGAGAAAATGAGGTCGAAACCTTTCGCTTCAATATGGATATCAGTTTTTTCAGGTGCTCCCGGTTAGCCTCAAGCAACCGGACCCGGATGGAAAGGCTCTCCCGGAACGATAGTTGTCCGTTCATTGACAGGTCAGTCAACCGGCTGATCTCTTCATAAATCAAATCCTTGGCCGGGTGCTTTTCAAGCGAGATACGTGCCAGTTCATCCAATGCTTCTACCTGTGTAAAAGTACTATCAAAATCGATAATGTAGTAGTTGTCCAATTTATGATGCATTTACTAGTTTGATACAAATTTCGCGCAGCGTCTCCTCAATGGGTTTGAATTCGATACCTGTAGCGGCCACCACTTTCCTGTTCGAAAAAGCCATCCGTTCACATGCTGAGCGGGCCGTTTCGCGCGTAAGGAGCGCGCGTTTGCCCGTGAACAGGCTCAAAAGACCTGCCGCCCGCCAAGCCATACCAAGCATAAACGGTGTCGCTTTGTGTTTTGGCGCGGGCCGTCCCAGATAAGCGCTGCAGCGCTCCATCAACTCTTTATAGGTCATATTGACGTTGCTCAACAGGAACCGTTCTCCGCTGATAGACCGCAGATTCATCAGCAGCATCATGGCTTTCGCTACGTCCTCAACGTCGACCAGCCCCACAGCTCCCGGGGTGTAAAAACTGAGCCCGTCATGAAGCGTGGCAAAGATGGATCCGCTGCTATCGTTCCCTGTAGTCCGTGCCGAGGCGCCGATAATCAGTGCAGGATTCACAATAACAGCATCCAGCCCCTCCGCAATACCCCGCCAAACCTCCATTTCGGCCTCATATTTCGAGACCGCATAGCCAGCATGCGCTTCGCTGTATTCCCAAAGGTCGTCCTCGGTGGTTAGTTTTCCGTCCTTGGCGCGGCCAACCGCGGCAATCGAACTTACATGTAAGAGCCGTACTCCGTGCTCCAATGCGAGCGCCACCACATTGGCCGTCCCCTCCACATTTACCTTCATCAGGCTCTTCCGGTCTGCGGGATGATAAGAAATACGCCCGGCACAATGATAAACCTCGTCAATATCTTTGAAGGCATCCTCCAAAGCAAAAAAATCCGTCACATCCGCATCCGCCCATTCCAGCCCGGATAACCCCATGAATTCCGCGGGCACAACGGAAGAACTGCGCTTTGTAGCACGTATGCGTGCACCTGAGGCAAGCAATTGCTTTATAAGAATTGAACCAAGGAAACCTGTTCCACCTGTTACTAAAACCACCGCCTTAGTATAGTTTGACAATAATGCTTTCAAAAGTAAGGTAATAAATGGATATTTGCACCATGTCCCTATCCGTTTTCTTTTCCCCGATCCCGCTATCGGAATTTACACCTGAGGCCGGATTTTTCCGTTCGCAATTAGGCGCATCTGTCCGTGCATTTGACAAGGACTTTCCCGATTTGGAAGACGACAAACCTGACCTTGCACTGATCGGGGTATTAGATGACCGGATGGCCGTAGGAAACGCCGGGTGCGCCGAAGCCGCAATGGCGGTGCGCCGGCAGCTGTACAGCCTCTTTCAGGGGGATTATAAGCTCCGTCTGGCTGACTTGGGCGACATCCGGCCCGGCGCAACGGTAAGGGATACTTACGTGGCCGTAAAAACGGTGATGACTGAACTGGTTAAGTCCAATATCGTGCCCATTATCATCGGTGGGGGACAAGACATCACCTACGCACAATACCTCGGCTATGAACAGCTGGAACAAAAGGTAGAAGTATCCGTCATTGATGCGCGCTTTGACCTTGATCAATCGTATACCGAAGAGGCGCCGCTCAACTCCCAGACGTATCTCAACCATATTGTGCTTCATCAACCGGATTACCTTTTCAATCTGAATAACCTTGCTTATCAAACTTATTTTGTAAGCAAAGAATCGATCGCTATGTACGATAAGCTTTATTTTGGCACAATGCGGCTCGGTGCCATTGCAGGTAAAGCGGATCACATAGAGCCCATTATCCGGGCCGCGGACATGGTCAGTTTCGACATCAGCGCCATACGATCTTCCGATGCGCCGGGAACCGCCCATACGACCCCCAATGGCTTATTCGGACACGAAGCCTGTCAGATTTGCCGGTATGCCGGAATGAGCGATAAACTGACCTCCATAGGATTTTATGAATACAACCCCCGCTTTGACCAACGCAATCAGACGGCTTTACTTTTAGCTGAGATGGTCTGGTATTTCATTGACGGATTCTACAACCGCAAACATGATGCGCCGCTCTTACCCAAGTCAGCCTACATCGTATACCGCACATCCATCCATGATGATGCCTATGAGCTGGTATTCGTAAAAAGCAAGAAATCAGACCGGTGGTGGATGCAGGTTCCTTACTGGGGTTCCAAATCCGTCAATGAACGCTATTATCTAGTGCCCTGCCGCTACGAAGACTACCAAACAGCTGTAGCGGGGGAGATGCCGGACCTCTGGTGGCGCACGCATCAAAAGCTGCAATAGGGGCACATTTTTATGCGTCCGTTCGAAGTTCCGGAAAACTTCACGTAAATTTGCACTCCCGGATAGCGGGGCAAAGAAAATGGCAGTGCGAATCGGAAATATAGATCTGGGGGAGTTTCCGTTGCTCCTGGCGCCCATGGAAGACGTGAGCGATCCGCCGTTTCGTTTTGTATGCAAACAGAACGGTGTTGACCTCATGTATACTGAATTCATCTCCTCGGAAGGCCTGATCCGTGACGCCGCCAAAAGCCGGCAGAAACTGGACATTTTTGAGTACGAGCGGCCCATAGGCATACAGATCTTCGGCAGTGACATTGATACCATGCGTGAGGCTACTGAAATCGCCACCCAGGCGGGACCGGACCTTATTGATATCAACTATGGCTGCCCCGTAAAAAAGGTCGCATGCCGGGGGGCGGGGGCAAGCCTGCTGCAGGATATCGAAAAGATGACCGCCATGACAAAGGCGGTCGTGGAAGCCACCCATCTGCCCGTCACGGTAAAAACCCGCCTGGGCTGGGACGACAATACCAAAAACATCTACGAAGTGGCCGAGCGTCTCCAGGACGTCGGCATTCAGGCCCTGAGCATTCACGGCCGGACGCGGTCGCAGCTATATAAAGGGCAGGCGGACTGGCGCCTGATCCGCGAAGTAAAACGCAATCCCCGTATCCGCATACCCATCTTCGGCAACGGTGACGTGGACAGTGTGGAAAAAGCTGCCGCATGGCGGATGGAATATGAAGTAGACGGCATCATGATCGGCCGGGCCTCCATTGGATACCCCTGGATATTCCGGGAAATCAAGCATTTCTTTCAGACGGGCGGATACCTGCCCGGTCCTACCATCACCGAACGGGTTGCCGTTTGCCGCACGCATTTCGAAAAATCCATAGCGTGGAAAGGGGAAAAAACGGGAATCTTCGAGATGCGGCGCCACTATGCCAATTATTTCAAAGGCATCCCCCACTTCAAGGATTACCGTACCAGACTCGTTTCACTCAGTGATACGGCTGACATCCACGCTGTACTGGACGAAATCGCCGAACAATTTGCGCTGGAAGCCATAGAAGGCTAACGTTTTCCAGTCATGGCTGTCAGCGTTTTCCACTCAATGCGTAGCGATATACCCACAAAACCGGCAAACAGCAGATTCCCGATAATCAGATTCCGGTCAAACACGTGAAACGCCACCCAGCAAACTGCTGTCCCGGCCACAATATAACCAATATTCTTGCCTACACGATAGGGGATAGGATAGTGGCGTTGTCCCCATAGGTAAGACAACGTGACCATGACCCCGTAGACCAGCACCGTTACCCATACTGCACCCACATAGCTGTATCTTGGAATCAGGATCAGATCAAGCGCGATGGTGACCAAAGCGCCGATCCCTGAAATATACAGGCCAAACCTGGTTTGGTCCGTCAGTTTATACCAGACCGACAGGTTCATATAAACCCCGAGCAACACATAACCCAATAGTAAGACCGGTATGATATGCAGACCGGACCAATACAGTGCCTGTTGCTGCTCGTCCTCTCCCTCGATAAAGTACTTGAGCCACTCGATATTGGCGGAAATGCCCACCATCACCAATACGATGGCAATAATGAAATAATCCATGATCAGCGCGTATATCCGCCGGGCGTTTTCGTTCTTGGCATAGCTGAAAAAAAACGGCTCCGCACCCAGCCGAAAGGCCTGCACGGAAATACTGAGGAAAACGGCGATACGGGATACCGCCCCGTAAATACCGTTATCAACCTTGCCTGCTTCTCCCGGAATAAGCAAGGGGATAACGATTTTGTCCAGGTGCTCATTAACGATAAAAGAGATATTGGCAACAAGGACGGGAAAACTGTAGGAAAGCATGTCGGCAAGCAGTTTCCGGTCCACGGTCAATCGGATGCGCAGCAGTTCGGGAAGCAACAGCAACAGGGTAAGGCCGCTGGCAGCAAGGTTTGCGATAAACACATAACCGAGCCAGCCCGGACGATACCACGAGAAGTACCCCGCAAATGACGGCTGGTGCTTCAGCAGTAGCGGAATACCGAACAGAAACAAGAGATTGACCCCAACCAGCGTAAGCACATTGACCAGTTTGAGTACGCCGAAGCGGATCGGCCGGCCCGCTGCCCGCAAACGGGCAAACGGAATAACGGCGAGCGCGTCTGCCGCCAAAATCACTGCGAAATAACGCACATAACTGACATAATCGGAACTGAACACCCCATCATTGAGCCAAGTCGCAATGGGTGCGGAAAACAGGAACATCGTGACCAGAAACAATGCTGTCAGGAATAAAGTAACCGCAAAAGTGTTGTTCAGCACTTTTTGCTTTTCGTCCTCATGCTTCTGCAGGTACCTGAAGAATGTGGTCTCCATGCCGAAAGCCAGCACAGCAGTTATCATTGCGGCCCAGCTGTAAAGCTGCGTGAACACGCCGTAAACCCCCGTTGAGAACTGCCGGACGAAAATCGGCGTAAGCAGAAAATTAATCAGTCTGGCAACAATGGTGCTCAGCCCATAGATGGCAGTTTGTCCCGCAAATTTCCGAAGTACAGACAATGTCCAATAGTATTAAGATCAACCCCGCGTTTTCCTGATGACCTCAAAGTTACGATAGTTTTTCATTTGGCCTTTCACCACATCCACTTTTTCAACGACCGCCTTCTCCGGGCCTTCCCGGCACCACTCCAGGAACGACCCAAGGGCAAAATCGTCACCTTCCGCTTCGATGAAGACCGTTCCGTCAGGCCGGTTGCGCACCGTTCCCTTTACACCCAGCTGGTCAGCCACCGCTTTCGTTGTCAGTCGGTAGTATACGCCCTGGACCTTACCGGATACCGTTATGTCAAGATGTTTCACTTTGCAACTATTTAATCGAGCACCCCGCTCAGTTTAAATACCCACGCATGTTCACAAGGCATTTCGGGCAGGCTCACCACCGGTGGTATAAGCGTAAGCGATTTTCCGGTCATTTTCGTCTTCACCCGTGCGTTCGAGCCGAGCAAGGTTACAGCTGCTGGCCGGCCCACGCCCGGTACGGAGACCGGTTCTGATGGCCAGGCCGTACAGATGATATATAGATCGCGCCCTTTACGTGTGTATTTAACCGTGGGGCCACCGTCGGGCCGACCCGCCCATGCACGCGTGCCATAGATTGCCTCACCGTTTACTTCCAACCAACGGCCCATATCAAGCAAACGCTGCTCCATGATAACCGGTATAAGCCCGTTAGCCTTCGGTCCCACATTAAGCAAAAGGTTGCCACCATTGCTGACCTTGTCGATCAGAAGATCGATAAGTTGTTTGGAAGAAAAGTAATGAGCGGTCGTTTCAAACTGATTATAGCCATAAGATGTACCGATACCCCGGCTTTCTTCCCAGGGATGGGTCGCCTTATCGCCTATTCCTTTGGCGTCATGTACCAAATCATATTCTGTCGTAAAGTAGTCTCCGTGTTTGCTCCGGGTCTCTTCACCCCAGCGGTCGTTCACCACCACGGTCTCCCCGACAGGCGACTCGTTGTACAGCCAAGCCAGGAACTCCGTGCTTTTCAGCTGCTCACTTGGATAGTCCCATTCACCGTCGGAAAAGATAACTTCCGGACGGTATGCATTTACCAGTTCCTTCATCTGGGGAATCATGTGTGTGTCGACCCATTGTTCAATGGTCTCTTTTTTATACAAGGGATGGCTCCATTCCAGCAGCGAATAATAGAAGCCCATACGCAGCCCCGCACGTCTTACGGCCTCTGTCAACTCCCCCGCCAGGTCTCGATTGGCACCCACTTCCATGCTGTTCCATTTAGGACTGTACCGGCTTGGCCACAGGCAGAAGCCGTCGTGGTGCTTGGACGTCAGCACAACATACTTGGCCCCCGAACGCTTAAACAGATCAGCCCATTTCCCGGCTTGGAAATGTTCCGCATTGAACATCGGCGCAAAATCGCTGTAAGTGAAGTGTTCGCCGTATGTCTCACGGTGATAATCCATAAACAACTTGTTCCCGCTTTTCAGGCGGTTCTCATAGTGTTCGGCGTACTTTTCATATACACCCTCGACTTCGTCAACGGGGGCATACGCCGGAACCGAGTAGGGACCCCAGTGGATGAAAATGCCGAATTTGGCATCTACCCACCATTGGGGAGTCCCCCGCGTGTCCAAAGACTCCCAAACCGGTTGATAGGGCTGCGCTGCCAGCCGTAATGCAAGGAACAACAAGAAAACACTTAATAAAGGCCGCATGGTCATACTATTTACAATCCGTTACACGAAAGTACTGAAACGGCAGGAAATTACCTAAAATGACTCGGCCTTGCCGGCGGCAGGAACATTTTTCAATGAACCCGGCCAGATGACAAGATAATAGTAAGCAATAAAGGCAATGCCACAGCAAAAGGGGATTGCAGTGTAATAGCGGAGTTCGTCGTATTCAGGCCAGAAGAACTCAAAGGTCATCCAGGTGCAATTGGCGCAGATCCAGCATACAACCGCCAGGTTATGATACAATTCGCTCTTGATATACCGCGTCTGGAGGGTAATCTTAACGGCCAGCGCCAAGGTCGGGATAATCATCATCATGCCCAGTGGCTGCCAAAGCATTGCCCAGCTGATGTCTTTGAACAGCCAGAATACGATATGCAGATTTTCCGAGAAGCGGAAGCGGGCAGGTACCTGGTAAACGGGGCTTTCCATATTTTTGGTTTTTTCGGATCCGAAAGTATTTCTTTTCGTGGATATAAGCAAGGCGGCTTGCACGAAATCCGTAGCTTTGCATATAATATGAGCAACATTATTCCACCGGCTTTGGTGCAGAAACTTGGAACGCTTGCAGGTTTCGACGCAGATGGATTTCTATCTGCTCATGAGCAAGGGGAAGGGGTCTCCTCTATCAGGGTAAATCCGGCGAAGCCGTACGGGCCGGACACAGCCGGTCTGAAAAGCGTTCCGTGGTGTGATACCGGCTTCTATCTTGCGGAACGTCCCGTTTTCACGCTGGATCCGCTTTTCCATGCGGGCTGCTATTACGTGCAGGAAGCATCGTCAATGTTTGTTGCCCACGCAGTACGCAGTCTGGGCCTCCACGAACGGCCGTTAGTCGCGCTGGATCTCTGCGCAGCACCGGGGGGCAAAACCACATTGCTCAATACCTACCTGCACCCTGATAGTCTGCTTATCGCAAACGAACTGATAAAACCCCGGGCAAATACATTGATTGAAAATCTGGCGCGTTGGGGCAGGGCCAACACAGTGGTTACCAACAATGACCCTTCAGCATTCAGGCATCTGCCGGGCTATCTGGACCTTATGCTGGTTGACGCCCCGTGTTCCGGTTCAGGCATGTTCAGGAAAGATACAGGCGCAATCGACGAATGGTCAGAAGCAGCCGTGCGGTTATGCAGTGAGCGGCAACAACGCATCTTGGCCGACAGTCTCCCGGCGCTGAAAACAGGCGGCATATTGCTCTATTCAACCTGTTCCTATTCAGAAGAGGAGAATGAAGAGATTGCTGATTGGCTTTGTCAAACGCAGGGCATGGAATCAATCGACCTCCCCATCGAAGATGCCTGGGGAATCGAGCGCACCTATTCAGCAGGCCATCGTTGTGCCGGGTTCCGCTTTTATCCCCATAAACTGCAAGGCGAAGGTTTTTTCCTTGCGGCGTTCCGGAAGACCGCTGATCAACGCGTCTTAGAAATAAACAACAAGGGAAAGAGGGAGCAGGGTAAGCCGCCGGGACCGATTGGGGACTGGGTAATGGAGAGCGGGCGCTTTTCCTCCTTCAACGTGGGCCAAGATCTTCACATCCTGCCTAAAGAACGGATAGCTGACCTTAGCGTTCTCCAGCGTATGCTTTACCTTCGGAACGCAGGCTCCCGCGTGGGCCGCCTGATTAAGGGACAATTCATCCCTGCGCACGAACTTGCATTGAGCGTGGAGCGGCACCCCGGACTGCCGGCCATGGCGTTGGACCGGGAACATGCCGTCGAGTACCTCCGTAAAGGCAGCCTGCCGCCGGAACTGAATGAAAAGGGACTGAGTGGCTGGACATTAGCGACCTATAAAGGGGCTGCACTGGGATGGATGAAAATGTTGCCGAACCGCATCAACAACTATTACCCCAAGGAATGGCGCATCGCTACCATGTGAACTACAGCAGATCATTGGCCAGATTGGCCAGTTCGCTGCGCTCGCCTTTTTGCAGCGTAATGTGCGCATACAGCGGGTGGTTTTTCACGTTTTCAATGAGGTAGGAAAGGCCGTTGCTTTCCGCATCCAGATAAGGCGTGTCGATTTGATAGATATCGCCGGTAAAGACAATTTTCGTATGTTCGCCGGCACGCGATATGATCGTCTTGATCTCATGTGGGGTCAGGTTCTGAGCTTCATCAACGATAAAAAAGATTTTGGTCAACGTCCGCCCCCGGATGAAAGCCAAAGGAGCAATCGCGATTTTCTCAGTAGCGATCAGATCGTCGATTTTCTCCAGCATTTTCGGATCGTCGGCATACTGTTCCTTAATGAACCGGATGTTGTCCCATATCGGTGCAAGAAATGGATCTGTTTTTGATTTCGCATCACCGGGAAGAAATCCTATTTCACGGTTGCTCAGGGGAATCACCGGCCGTGTGATATAAATCTGCCGGTAGTTTCGGCGCTGCTCCAGGGCACTTGCCAGTGCAAGTAGCGTTTTGCCGGTGCCGGCATTCCCCTGTATGCTGACCAGACGGATGTCGGGATCCAACAGCGCATGAAGTGCGAATGCCTGTTCAGGGTTACGCGGCTTGATACGGAAAACCGGAGCGGTTGACACCGGCTCAAGGGTATGAGAACTTTTACGGTAAAAAGCGTGGACCGTTCGCCGCCGATTTTTCAGGATATAGAATTGATTGGCTCCGACGTGGTCGACCGTTAAGCTTTCAACGGCAACGGTCTGCTTGTTCCGAAGCGCTTCCATAGCAGGCTCAGGCACATCCCGCCGCATAGCCTTTCCGGTATAAAGTTCTTCAACGTTCTTGATTTTACCGGTTTCGTAATCCTCGGCAGGGAGATTAAGGGCTTTGGCCTTAAGGCGCAAACAGATGTCCTTTGAAACTAGGACCACCTTTTTTTCAGGCTGTTCTTCCATTAGGGTCAATGCAGCGTTGATGATCTGATGATCATATTTCTCATTGCCGAATATCTTCACCGCATCCAATCTTTGAGACTTTTCAGCAAGGATTACACGGAATTTACCGGACGAACTACCGTTAAGCCGGACCCATTGATTGATCAGTTTCTTTCTGGAAAGGCCATCAATGAGCCGAATGAAGCTCCGCGCTTCAAAATTGCGCGTCTCGTTGCCGCCTTTCAGATTGTCAAGTTCTTCGAGGACCTGTATCGGAATTGCCACATCATGCTCTTGAAAGTTATTGAGCGCGTTGTGGTCGTAAAGAATCACGGAAGTGTCTAAAACGAAAATTTTGCGGGATGCAGCCATGACCACTTCTTTTGCCAGCCATAAAATTACTGATTTTTTTTCTTTTCAGCCCGTTAGCATTGCTGTTTTCGCTGTGACAAGTCGGTTCCAGATTCCCGAAAAAATCCAGGATGTTAATAACTGTGGCAATATAGTCTGTGGAAAAAATCGCTCAGGCTAACGAAACACAGGCTCCATACATACCACCGGTAGATATTTCCCGACCCCGATCGGTTGATAACAGCGTGGAAAATCTGTTAATAATTGTTTCATTTTTTTCTTGACATGTAAGTATATTGTTACTACCTTAGTATATATCAAGTACGAAGTTCTTTGAGTCGCCCGAATAGAGCATCACGAAATGGAAGCACTCCGATACGGAGGCATTCCAGGATGACTCTCCAGCAGCAGATTGGCTCCCAAAGGTATAATACCGGAAGGAAACAGCCAGACCCCGTGAAGGGGTGGCCCAATCAAAATGCACAATGCGGGATTTGGCTGTCGGGCAAATCACTCTACGGAGGATTGCAGGCAACAAATGCAACGAAAGCTTTACCTCATCAGGAAAAGCTCAAACAGATGCCGACAAAGACACTCGACTTGATGCTTTAGTTACAGCTACGGTTGTAATTAAGGTTAAAGCGGAGAATCAAATCGAAAGAGGCGGTTCTCCGTTTTTTTTGTTACAATTGCAGATCGGCCCAAACCGGATAATGGTCAGACAGCTTTTCCTTTATAATCTGATAACGGTGAATTTTAAATGCCTTGTCCGCAAGGATATAATCGATCTGGAAATTCGGAAAATCCCCATTATAAGTTACACCCCAGCCCTGGCCCTTCTCACGGAAAGCATTACGCATGCCGGCAGCCACCTGGTTAACTGCATATGACAACGGCGTGTCATTGAAATCGCCGGCAATCAGATACGGTAACTGACAGTGTTTGCTGTGCTCGCGCAGCGCGGCGGCCTGGGCGCTCCGTGCCCCGAAAGCATGCTTCAGCCGGGACCCGATCCGCTTCGTCGAGGCTGCATCTTTCTCAATGGTCTTCGTCGGCTGCTTAATAAAGTCGTAATCTTCCTTCTGAAAGCCAAAAGACCGGAGATGCACGTTATACACCCGGAAAACCCTTCCGTCTTTGTTGATATCTGCATAAATGATGCGGTTCACTCCGTGTTCGTGCTCCGGTAAATGGCCCGATGCCACGATGGGATATCTGGAAAAGATCGCCATCCCATACGCCTCATAATCGTTTTCAGCGGTCGGAGAGACCACATGGTAGCGTGTACCAATCCTATCCGAGAACACTTTTGCCATTCTGTGCGGTCCCTTATGCCGGGTGTAGTACTCCTGAATGCAGACAACATCGGGACCGATGCTGTCGATCAACCGTACCGCTTCGTCCCTTATAGTAAGCTCCGTGCCGTTCTGCTCAAACTGCCGGAAGAAGTGCACATTGTACGTCAACAAACGAATACAGCCTGTATCACGGGAAGCTACAGCCTCAGGCGGCACAGATTTGCTGAATCCGATGTGCTTGTTCATTGTTCCCCACCCCAGGAGTATGGCCACGACCGAAATACCGGCGTATCGGGCGTTACGCACCAACCAATAAAGTATAAACGCACCGTTTAATAGAAGGATAGGTAGGTAGGCAATCCCAAAAAACGCGATAGGCCAAAAAATCTGAGGATTAATTACCGGCGCCAGGTAACTTAATAACAGCGCAGCAACGGCACACAGGTTTGCCAAAAAAACGATTTTACTGAAGAAGCCCAGTTGTCCGGTCCGCCTGAGTTTCCTTGCCATCAATACTCATTTTGACCCTGCTTGCTTGCCTTAAACAGAACATCCTTTTCCGCCTTGGTAAGGCTGTCGTAACCGGACTGAGAAATCTTGTCCAGTATCCGGTCAACGACCTCTTGGTTTGGGACCAAGGGTTCTTCCGGCGGCACAACCTCATTCCGGATGACGCGCATTTTGCGCTTTCGCCGGCCCTCACCCAATATACGGCTCCAGTCGTAACCGCTTTTGAGCCGCCTGATATAAACATGCCCGAATAATGCCCCGCCGATGTGGGCGATGCTTCCGCCGGCGTTAAGCCCAGCTATAGCCAGCACATCTATTACGATGAACGCCAACGCCAGGTACTTAAGCTTCACGTTCCCGAAGAAAAGCATACGGATGGTATAATCGGGAAGCAGCGTTGCGGTTGCAAAGACTACGGCGCTTACACACGCCGAAGAGCCTATCAGGGCGGTGCTGAGTGCCGAGCCCCGGAACACGGGTACCAGATTGTATGCAAGCAAAAAAAGAAATCCACCCACCACCCCGCCGGCCAGATAGACAAAGACAAATTGCCGCTGCTTGAGAAAGTCCAGGAAAATGATTCCCAGCCAGAACAGCCAAAGCATGTTGAAAAGGACGTGAAAGAGCCCCTGCTGCGTGAACATATAGGTAAAAATCGTCCAAGGCTTATAAAGCCACGACATTGCAGAACCCGGTAACTGCAGCCAGGACAATACGTACGCACTGACCGGCATGTCGGTAAAACCTAAAGCCGTAACCAGTGAAAGCGTCCCGATGCCGAGAAATACCAACACATTTATGGCAATAAAAAGGTACAACGCATTTCCGGAACGGAACGCTCTATACCATAAATCGCCAAGTAATGACCTTTTCATCGCCATGCTCCCTCTAAAAGCACCAGATAACCGATGCTAATATATGAAATTTTTTTTTTATCATTTTTAACTCAGTCTACCAATAGTTAGGACGCCTTATACCCCATAACCTGATCAGCAGAAACCCGAACAACGCTCCTCCGATATGCGCAAAATGTGCTACCGAGGTCCCCGCACGCGAAACACCCAAAAACAGTTCGATGACTATCATAACCGGTATAAAATATTTGGCCTTAATGGGTACCGGCAGGAAAATCAGCATCAACGGCGTATTCGGGAATAGATAGCCAAAAGCAATCAATAGGCCGTATATTGCGCCGGACGCCCCAACCATAGGTGTATTGTATACTGAGACCAGTTTCTGGAAGCTGTCCTGTGTCAAGTCAGGATGATTGCCATGCACCACTCCGGCCAACATGTCAAAGCGGAGCCATGCGCTGGCAGATACCGTTCCTGTAATCTGATAGACCTCCAGTGCCTGGACGGCAAACTGCAACGCCAGCGCACCGAGGCCCGTGATCAGATAATAATTGAGAAACCGCTTGGAACCCAATACCTGCTCCAATACGGGCCCAAACATAAAGAGGGCAAACATATTGAAAAAGATATGCGTAAAACCGCCGTGCATAAACATGTACGTGATGACTTGCCAGATTTTGAAAAACGGTGAATCCGGATAGTAAACCCCGAACAGGCGGTTTGCTCCTGGAAATATCAGCGCACTCCCGACAAAACAGATAATATTGATGATCAAAAGATTCTTGACCACTGGTGGCAGTCCGGAGAAAGGGGAGGCGGTATTACTGTACATAGCTCCTTTTTAGTTTTAACGCTCAAACCGTTCAGACAGTTCTTGCAATGTGAAAGTAAGGACGATCGGTCTGCCTTTCAATGAAACATTAGGCATTGCACAGGCAAACAACCGGTCAATCAATTCGTTCATATCATCAGAAGACAAAGGCGTTCCTGGCTTTATCGCCGCATGCCGGGCCAAGCTTCTCGCAAGCTTCTCCCGTTTCGGCAGCTTCATCTCCGATTGATTGTTCTTATAATCTTCAAGCAGCTGTTCCAGCACCTGATTTTCGCTGATACCGGCTGTCAGATCAGCGGGTATACCTTCCACAACAAACGTGCGTATCCCGAATTCCCTTATCCGGAAACCCAACGACTGTATGTCTGGAAGCAGCTCTTTTATCAGTTCAAAGTCTGCCGCACTGAGTGTAACGGTCTGCGGAAACAGGCTTTGTTGGCTGGCGCCCTGGCGGTTTTCCAGCTGCTCAAGAAATTGCTCATACAAGATCCGTTCATGAGCGGCTTGCTGGTCAATCAGCACAAAACCTGAGTGAATTTGCGACACGATATAACGGTTATGCAACTGAAACAGCTGCTTGGCTGCCCGGCGCGGCCCGGAGTGCAGCTCCGTCTCTTCCTCATGGAGCAGATCCAGCTGCGTGCTTTCGGTTTTTTCCGTGATCGCATACAGCGTATCCCAGTTGTGCGGCACAGGGTTGCCTTGGCCCTTCCGTCTCCCGGCTCCGTCAGAGGGACTTTCCGCGGACCGGTTTCCATTGTCGAAGGGGTTGAAATCCGGATTAAAACTGATTGACGGCGGTGTTATTTCTTCAAGAGGCTTCGGCTGGATCAGTTGACTGAACCCGGTTTCCTGGTTAAAATCAAGCGTCGGCGTGATGTTATACCGCCCCAAAGACCGCTTTACGGCCGACTGTAGGATGGCATAGATCGCACGCTCATCTTCATACTTGATCTCGGTTTTTGTCGGGTGTACATTGATATCGATCCTCGCGGGATCGATATCAATAAATAATACGTAAAGCGGAAAGCTGTCCTGTGCCAGGAGTCCTTCGTAGGCTTTGATCACCGCATGGTTAAGGTAAGGGTCTTTTACGAATCGGTTGTTAACAAAGAAAAACTGTTCACCGCGGGTCTTCTTCGCATATTCCGGTTTGCCTATGAAGCCTTTTAGATTGATAATTGTGGTTTCTTCTTCGACAGGCACCAGACGCTGGTTGTAAGTACTTCCAAAGACATGGACGATGCGTTGCTTGAGACTCTCCGCCTGCAACTGATAGACTTCCTGACCGTCGCTGTGCAGGCCGAACGCTATATCAGGGTGCGCCAGCGCCAAGCGCTGGAATTCCTCGACGATATGCCGCATTTCCACCGGGTTGCTTTTGAGGAAGTTCCGGCGCGCTGGGATATTATAAAACAGATTCTTTACGCAGATACTGGTCCCTTTGGCAGCGGCGACCGGTTCGTGTTTCACCAACTGCGAACCCTCTATTTCCACCAATGTCCCCAACTCATCTTCGGTCCGCCGTGTTTTGAGTTCAACGTGGGCGATAGCCGCTATGGAAGCCAATGCCTCTCCACGGAATCCCATGGACCGGATTGCGAAGAGATCGTCTGCTTTCCTGATCTTGGATGTCGCGTGCCGTTCAAAGCAACGCACCGCATCTCTTTCGCTCATGCCGCAACCGTTGTCTATTATCTGGATCAGCGACTTCCCGCCCGCCTTGACAATCAACCTTATCCTGTCGGCGCCCGCATCTATTGCATTCTCTATCAATTCCTTAACCGCCGATGCCGGGCGTTGCACCACTTCTCCGGCAGCTATCTGGTTAGCCACTGCATCTGGCAACAGTTGGATAATGTCTGACATACGTCGCGAAGTTACGAAATCATCTTCACACCCGGCATTTCCAGGGCAAGGAAACGCCCCGTCTGGCTTCCGACACATTTGATCAGGCCTTCCGGCGTTCCGCTGAAAAGAATTTCACCACCCCCGGATCCTCCTTCCGGTCCGAGGTCGATAACCCAATCCGCGACTTTGATCACATCAAGGTTGTGCTCGATCACCAGTACCGTGTTTCCCCGGTCAACCAGCCGGTTCAGTACGGTCAACAGTACATTTACATCTTCAAAATGTAGTCCGGTGGTCGGCTCATCCAGTATATAAAACGTCTTTCCCGTATCTTTTTTGGACAGTTCCGTAGCTAATTTCACCCGCTGTGCTTCGCCCCCGGACAAAGTGACCGAAGACTGACCAAGGGTCAGGTAACCAAGTCCAACGTCCTGAAGCGTTTTGATTTTCCTGTAAATGGAAGGGATGTTCTCGAAAAACGTAACCGCTTCATCGATCCGCATGTCAAGAACGTCACTGATCGATTTGCCACGATAGCGGACCTCCAGCGTTTCACGGTTATACCGCTTGCCGTTGCATGTTTCACAGGGAACCTGCACGTCCGGCAGAAAATTCATTTCGAGGACCTTCATCCCTGCGCCCTGGCAGGTTTCGCACCGGCCACCCTTCACGTTGAAGGAAAAACGTCCGGGCTTATAACCACGGATTTTGGACTCCGGCAACTGAACGAACAACGCCCTGATATCAGCAAATACTCCCGTATAAGTGGAGGGGTTGGAGCGGGGGGTGCGGCCTATAGGGCTCTGATCTATTTCTATTACCTTATCGATATGTTCAAGTCCCTTGATTTTTTTATAAGGAAGCGGCTGCTTCTTAGCCCGGAAAAAATGGTGGTTCAATATGGGATAAAGCGTTTCGGTGATAAGACTGGACTTACCGCTGCCGGAAACGCCCGTGACCAAAATCAGTTTCCCCAAGGGAAATTCAGCCGTCACATTGCGGAGATTGTTTCCTGACGCTCCTTCCAGGCGCAGCATGTGTCCGTTACCCTCACGGCGGCTTTCGGGCATACGGATCTCCTTGTTGCCATTGAGGTATGCTGCTGTAAGCGTTTGAGCACGCTTTAGCTCTTCCGGGCGGCCCTGCGCAACCACAAGCCCCCCATGGGCTCCGGCCGCAGGCCCCATATCGATAACGTAATCCGCATTAAGGATCATGTCCTTATCATGTTCAACCACCAGTACGGAATTGCCGATATCACGGAGGTGCTTCAAAGCACCTATCAAGCGTTCATTGTCCCGCTGGTGCAAACCGATGCTCGGTTCGTCCAGGATATACAGAACGTTGACAAGCTGAGATCCGATCTGCGTGGCAAGCCGGATCCGTTGCGCTTCGCCTCCTGAAAGAGTTTTGGCTGTGCGGTCGAGCGTCAAATAGCTGAGTCCCACGTCCAAAAGAAAACCGAGCCGCGCCCTGATTTCTTTCAGTATTTCCACCGCAATGATCTGCTGCCTATCATCCAGGCGTTCCTCGATGCCTTCAAACCAGGAAGCCAGCGCGCTGATATCCATAACAGCCAGTTCATGGATATTCTTTCCGGCGATCTTAAAATGAAGAGACTCCTTTTTAAGCCGCGCCCCGCCACAGGCCGGGCAAACCCTTTGCGACCGGTAGTCATCGAGGTTTTGGCTGCTTAGGCCGGTGTGTTCGTTCTGCTCTTCCAGCATTTTGAACAGACCTTCAAATGTCACGCGGTAATCTTTCGTATTCCAACTGCTGTACGTAACCGGTACCACCACCTCTTCATCCGCTCCGTAAAGCAGGACGGAAAGCTGTTTTTCGGTAAGCTTTTCAATCGGCGTGGAAAGCGAGAAATCAAACTTCTTTGCGACAGCTTTCAGTATCTGGAAATTCCAGGTGTCTCTATATTCGCCCAAGGGAGCCAATCCTCCTTTCGCAATGCTGAGCTTTGGATCCGGTATCACCGCATGGCGGTCAATCTCATACACGTACCCGAGGCCATCGCATCGCTCACAGGCACCATAAGGTGAATTGAAGGAAAATGTGTTAGGTTGCGGTTCGTCATATGAAATGCCTGACTCGGCATCCATCAGGTAGCGGCTATAAAAATATTCCCGGTTATCTTTATCCGTGACCTTGATGACGCCCTTTGCGGCTTTCATAGCCTGCATCACCGATGCATGGAGCCGCTTTCGGTCCTTTTCAGCGATCAGTAGCCTGTCGATCACCACCTCAATATCGTGTATCTTATAACGGTCCACCTGCATTTTCGGCACCAGATCCTGCAATTCGCCGTCTACGCGCACCTTAACATAGCCTTGCTTGCGGATCTGCTCGAAAAGCTCCCGGTAGTGCCCCTTGCGTCCCTTTACAACAGGTGCCAGCACATTTACCGCCTGCCCCTCAAACTGTTTGATGATCCGGTCCACCACCTGTTCTTCCGACATCCGCTCCATTTTTCTGCCGTTGACGTACGAATACGCCTCGCCTGCGCGGGCGAATAGTAGACGGAGGAAATCATATATCTCAGTAATGGTTCCTACGGTAGACCGGGGGTTTTTACTTGTCGTTTTCTGCTCAATGGAGATCACCGGGCTTAACCCTGAAATCTTGTCGACATCAGGCCGTTCCATGCCGCCGAGGAACTGGCGGCTGTAGGCACTGAATGTTTCCATATAGCGGCGCTGCCCCTCGGCGTAGATGGTGTCAAATGCCAACGATGATTTTCCACTGCCGCTTAAACCGGTAACGACGACCAGTTCATTACGTGGAAACGCAACATCGATGTCTCTGAGATTATGAACACGGGCGCCAAATACCTGCACATGCCCATCTTCACGGAATTCGCCCGTTTCGGGCGCACTTTGCTTAGCCATCTATTTTTCAATAACGCTGTGGTAAACGCAAAAATACTAAAAATATTCGACAAAAAAACGCCCGGCAGTGTTTTGCCGGGCGCTTTCTATCTTGACTTTAGTGCTTCGTTAAGCAACCATTGACTCTTCAACCTCGTGCACCAATCCTTCGTCAACCAATACCCTTCCGCAGTGCTCGCATACAATGATTTTTTTGCGCTGCCGGATCTCAAGCTGCATTTGCGGCGGGATCTTGTTATGGCAGCCTGAGCAGCTGTCCCGATCGATCGAAACCACCGCCAAACCGTTTTTGTAAGTAGACCTTAACCGGCGATACACCCGGATCAGCCGTTCTTCGATGTCGCTTTCAGCCTCATCGGCCAACTTTAGCAGTTCGTCCTCTTCCTTCTGCGTTTCAGAAGTAATTGTTTCCAACTCGCCCTTCTTTGCGTCAAGATCCTTCCTGGCTGTCTCCAGGGATTCCTGGGTGCTGTCATAAACTTCCGTCTTGTTGCGGATCTCGAATTCGAACTCCCTGATCTTCTTCTCGCTCACCTGAATGTCCAGTCCCTGGATCTCGATCTCTTTGGTTATCGCGTCGTATTCACGGTTGTTCTTTACTTCATTGAGCTGCGACTCGTATTTTTTAATGGCCGATTGCGCATCTTTGATCATGTTGCGGCGATTGACGATTGAGTCTTCAAGTTCATCCAGTTCGCCCCGGATCTTTTCGATTCGGGTTTCCAGCCCGGCAATCTCATCTTCCAGATCGCTAACCTCCATTGGCAATTCACCCCTTACCTGGCGGATACGGTCAACTTTTGTGTGGATGGTCTGTAGCCTCCAAAGGGCTTTCAGCTTTTGTTCTACCGTCTGTTCCATTTAGCTGTAGTATTTTATTGGGTTTGTGTCTATTCCCGTCAAACGGACTGCAAAGGTAGGAAATTTTTTCCGAATAATTTCCAACAATAATTGCTGTGTAAACTGTTCGCTTTCAAAATGTCCCACGTCAGCAATCACGATTTTCCCTTCGGCGTCGAAGAACTCATGATACTTGTAATCCGCCGTAACGAATACATCCGCAGCCGCCGATTTGGCCTGCTTCAGCAGAAAACCGCCCGCGCCGCCGCAAACAGCCACGCGGAACACGGGTTTGCCACGCAGGGCCGTATGACGGATCACCTCTGCGTTTAAGCGTTCTTTGAGAAGCTTTAGGAAATCGGCCTCGTCAATAGGTTTTTCAAGCTGGCCGATCAATCCACTGCCCACTTGATGGTGCCTGTTGCGCAATGGGTAAACATCATATGCGACCTCTTCATATGGATGGGCTTCTAGCAGCCCCTGCAATATTGTCTGTTCACGTATGGCGGGGAATATCACTTCAATACGTACTTCTTGCTCCCCGTGCCTTTCTCCGTGCTCACCCACGAAAGGGGAGGCTTTCTCGCCCGGTCGGAATGTACCGAATCCTTCTGTGTTAAAACTGCATTCGTCGTAGTTGCCGATTCCTCCTGCCCCGGCAGCAAATAGAGCATTACGCACTTCTTCGGCGTGGGTCGACGGGACAAATACCACCAGCTTATTCAAAATATGCTGTTTGGGACGCAGAATTGCTTGTTCGTGCAGCCCCAATCGGTCAGCGATCCGGGTATTCACCCCGCCGGCGACATTGTCAAGGTTCGTATGTATGGCGTACAAAGCGATGTCGTGCTTAATGGCTTTCATGACCACACGTTCGACATAGGTGTTCCCGTTAAAGCGTTTAAGTCCGCTGAATATTATCGGGTGGTGAGAAATGATCACATCACAATCCAGCTGAATCGCTTCATCCACCACTGCCTCGGTGCAGTCCAGTGAAATCAACGCCTGGCTAACCGTCCGCTGAGGATCACCCACCAACAGACCCGAATTATCATAGGATTCCTGGTAAGCCAGCGGGGCCAGCGATTCAAGATAAGTCGTCAGTTCTCCAAGCAACATAGGCGATCGTTTTTATTGGTTTCTAAGTTTTTCGTGTTCTTCCAGAAGGTTCCGGAAATTATTCACCTTTACCCAGTACAACACAAAGTATACCAGGCTCAGTAGTGCTATAGTAAAAAGGATGAAAGGGGTCAACGGAATATTGGAAAGCAAAAAGAGCCAAGCATACCACATGCCCGCACTGCGGCCCGGATTTTCCTCTTCTGCAATCTTCCGGTCAAAAAACTCGTTGGTCAGTGAATCCGCCATACGCGATGCCACAACGAAATTCCAATAGATATTGAAAAACGGAATGACTACCAACCAAGCGGACCGGGGATTCATCATCCGGTTTTCCGGGGCAATCAATAACAGCGTTTTCCGGATCGTATTCGCGTAAAACGCCCATATGATCAGCCGGACAAAGACAAGCGCCCCAGCCAGCTGCATCAGCTCCGGCGAAAGATTTTCGTAATCGATGTTCATCGGCACGAATTTACGTGGAATCCGGCACAAAACCCAGTTTCATCATGATTAAGCCAAGGTCATTTCAATGTGCATGATGCCAGCGTCCAAGTAAGGTTCGCTTGTCTGCAGGAAGCCCAACCGATTATAAAACACCTTCAAATGCTGCTGGGCGCTGATTTTTATGGGGTGTGAGCCATACAGGTCCGTGACCGCAGCGATGCTGCGGCGCATCAGTTTCTCACCGAGGCCGGCCCCACGGTAGTCCTTTGGGATGACCACCCGCCCTATACTGAGCGCATCGGGATAGGATACACCGAAAGGTATCAACCGTGTGTACGCCGACAGTATAGTTCCGTCCCACGCCATTAAATGATGACTTTTCTGATCCTTGTTGTCCAGATCGCTATAGACGCATGACTGCTCCAGGATAAACACTTCCTGTCTTAGCTGGAGGATTTTGTATAGTTCCTCCGGCGTAAGTTCCCTGAACGATTTCGTCTCCCATTTCAACACCTCTCTCATGCGCTGCCTATTGTCCTTTTACAATGCCAATAAGTAGGTTCGCCAGCTTATCGGGCATGGTCATCTGCGGGTTGTGATCCGCCTGCATGTCGATAACTTCCCATCCTTTCTTTCGGGCACGGTCAGCAAAGATAGCGAAAGCGTCATCTGCCGCGTCCGCTCCCTCATACGTGAGAATATAGCTCGTGGAGATTTTCAGCCGGTCCGGGTTCTTCAGCACCAGCGGTTGGCTGAATGTTTTGGCAGACTGGGGCACGTCTCTCGGGAGTGGTTGACTTTCCTTGACCCAAGCAGGGACAACGAACCCATCTTTGGCCGCAGGGTCCCTGCGGCCGAATGCGGTGGAAAGGCTTTCCCCGTCTTCGGGCAGCAACGCATCCAGGTAAATCAGTTTGCCGATGCGTTCCGGTATGCTGTCGGCCACGCCCGTTATGACCATGCCGCCGTAGCTATGCCCCACCAGCATAACATCATCCAGTTCTTCGAATAGAATGGTGTTGACGACATCCTTGATGTGCGTATCCAGTCCGATATCCGGCGAAGCCAGATGAGCCCGTTCGCCCTGTCCGGTCAGCGTCACCCGGTATACCGTGTTCCCCTGCTGGCGGAGAAGGGCATCTGTTTTCTTGAACGACCATCCCCCTCCCCATGCGCCATGTACCAGGACATACGTGGTCTGCGCGTGAACCGGAGCGGCCAGTGCTATCGTGGCGGCTAAAAGCATGTAGGTTAATTTTCTGCACATATTTTTTTCTTACACTAACAGGCACATAATTACGTTTTTTCCGTCAAGGGACCAAAAAGTTTCCACCTGAGCACCTCTTCCATATAGGTATCGATCAGGCTCATATTCAGCATATCATTCATGTAAGCAATGTGCATATCGGGCCGGATAAGCATGATCTTCGTGGCGGACCGCTTTACTTCAAACGCTTCAAACAGGGAAAGATTGTTCGGAGAATACGGCAGGTAGTACAGATGCATATGCTGCCCGTACTTCTGCCGTACCCACTGCCCGATAATATGGAGCTGATGGGCGCTGATCGTTCCCATGATCAGCAAGATAAAACCGGGCCTTTCACACCATCGGTGCAGGTCTGTGTACCTTTTGGTCCTTTCGTCAAATACCACCATGAACGGAAGCCTGTCACCCGCCTGAATATGTTTGGCCGTGGCATGGTGTACCGAAAGGGACGATTTCCTGTAGCGGCCAGTGCTCGAGCCGATCCGGCCAAACACATGACGAAGGTGTCTGGGATCAGCATTAACGTCTCGCAATAACTTAGATATCAAAGAATCACGGAATGAGTACAGCCATGCAGGCGTTCCCGAAATCCACCTGAACAACCGGTCGGTTGTCCGTGCGATTGCATGAGCTTCAGGTAAGCGCTCCTCTTCATAACTGTGCAAAAGCGACGAAGCCGTCCGCCCCTGAAGTACGCCCGCCAGCTTCCAGGCCAGGTTCACCGCGTCCTGTATCCCGGCATTCATACTTTGTGCGGTGAACGGCATGTGGACATGTGCCGCATCTCCGATCAGAAAAGTTCGTTGACGGGAATATTTGTCGGCGACGTGGCTATATTGCGGGAAAGAGCTGATCCAATGACATTGTTCAACAGGAAGTTCAAAGCCAAAGGCTCTATCAATAATCGGTTTAATGTCGGTGTACCTGATGTTGTCGCGCGCACTGAAAGTTGCAGGTAACGAGCCTGTCAGCCGGTATACGCCCTTCTCAAGAAAAGGAATGGCCGCCAACAGGCCCGGTCTGGATAGGAAAAAATGCATGTGACGGTGATGCCAGTCACGTATTCCCACATCAGCCAGGAAAAAGTGCGTCTTGATACGCGGGCGGACGGCTCCGAACAAGCTCATCCGTACCGAGCTGTCCGCACCATCTGCTCCGATTACCCACTGGCACAGCCACTGCTGTCCTTGGCCCTGCCGGTCTACCGTTACCGTAGCCTCCCGGTCATTTTGTTCAAGGGAGATCAGCCGGGTCTCCCATATAACGGGGCACGCCCCAGCGGTTAATCGCTCAATCAGCAGTTTTTCGGTGATGTCCTGTCCCGCGATGTGGATAAACGGATATGCGGTCCCCGGATCCTCCATCTGCGAAAAATCCAGCGTTCCAAGCGTTCCGCCTTTTCCTTGCACCTGGATCCGACGAGCCGGGGCACCCACTTTCAGGAGCTTATCGGCTAAACCCATTTGCCGGAAGTGTTCCATGGACGAGGCATTCAGCTCAATAGCTTTCGAGGTACGGTCCGGTCCCCGTTTTGCATCGATTATAACCGGCTGTACCCCAAATCGTAACAATTGCGCTGCCATCATCAGGCCGGCCGGCCCGGCTCCGACGATCAGTACATCAGTATGTTTGCCGGTATCCAATTTCAGAAAAGCAAAAAGACAGCCGGCTTCTTGTGAAAATCATATTGCCCGCTTTTCCATTGCTGCAACGGCTGACTGATAATCTGCTCATCTGTAGCAGTTAAATTGCAAGCGACGCAGAGCCGCGTCTGCGGTTTAGCGGTACGGATAAGCTCAGCCAACAGCTGGTTATTCCGAAAGGGCGTCTCGATAAAAAGCTGGGTTTGCCTTTCCCGTTGGGCTGCTTGTTCCATCGTTTTGATTTTCCTCACGCGGTCATGCTTGTCTATGGGAAGATAACCGTGAAACGTAAAAGTCTGTCCGTTGAACCCTGAAGCCATCAGCGCCAGCAGGATGGCACTCGGCCCTACCAGTGGCCGCACCTGAATGCCCTTCCGGTGTGCGGCGGCCACAACGTCTGCTCCGGGATCGGCAACACCCGGACAACCGGCCTCGCTCATCAGCCCCATGTCCCTGCCCCGCAGCAAGCCTGACAGAAGCATATCGGCATCAGCCCGTTCCCTTGCATGCTTGCCGTAATCATGGAGTACCAACTCATTTTGCGGCTTCTGCAGCCCGGCCTGTCTCAGGAACTTACGGGCAGTTTTCTCATTCTCGACGATATATTCATCAATAGCATTGATGGTACGCGTGAGGAACGGCGTATATGATGCTGCAGCCGCGTCATCCGCGAGCGGTACGGGAATGAGGTAAAGTGTTCCATAAGACATGCACAAATTTAGTAAAAAGGGGACGGCGGGCGAGCACTATTGTGGAAACTCTTTTGGACATCACTTCGTTTATTCGATCACATTTCTTATTTTGGCCGGAAAATCGGATACCGACATGGCGACGCAAATCACTGATGGTGTAAGGGTTTCTGTCGAAACCGTATATCAGCCCGAGTATTCCAATCCGGAAAACGAGCATTACATGTTTGCGTACAGAATCACCATTGAAAACCTGAGTGATTACAGCGTACAGCTGCTGCGCAGGCATTGGTACATTTTTGATTCCAACGGCACGCACCGTGAGGTCGAAGGGGAGGGGGTGGTTGGTCAGCAGCCCGTCATAGAGCCGGGGGAACAGCACGAGTACGTTTCCGGCTGCAACCTGAAAAGCGACATGGGAACCATGAAAGGCTCGTACCAGATGCTCCGCGAGTTTGACGGCAGCATGTTCGAAGTACGAATTCCAAAGTTCGATCTAATCGCCCCACATCGGCTAAATTGACTGCATCCGGTCATTTGCCGATTATCCCCAGATAGATGCTTTTGCTGAACTGCTTTTTCCTGACATTTTGCAGAAAAAGATATGCGTGAAACGGTTGGGTATGGAGCTGTGAGGGCAACGGCACCCGGATGTGCCCATCCGTCCGTAAATACGCGTCTGTATTCCTGGCGGCTATCCCGGCCTCCGGACAATAAGCTACCAGGACCACTTCATCCGTCCCGTTGGCTAACGGGTGCTGTTCGCTGGAGAAGTGGACTTCCAGCGCATTATCCCGTAGCTCAGTCTTCGCCACGTTGACCGCCGGCAGGATGCCCATGCTGATAGATACTCGGGCCGCTTCCACATACTGATCCGGGTAATGCCCGCCGATCGCTTCCTGCATCAGGGCTTTCAGCGCCTGACCAAAAGCTTTGCTTTTGTTCCCTTTGCCGTAGCCCAGCCAGCTTTCGGCCACAACCGGACGGAGGGGATGGAGAAACGCCATGGCCAGCCGCATCCGCTGCTGGACGGCGAGCTTTCCGTATGACTGTTCTTCCTTTTTTGGCTTGCTTTTATCGTAAAAAACGTCCATGGTATCACACATCTTGGTCCGCTACCGGAACATATACTGTTTTTGAAACCCGCCTACCGTTCTTTTCCACAAAGAAAATCCAAACGTGAAGCTTAACCGGTTTAATCGCATAATCAACTCCTTCAATTAGTTTTATCCCTTCATGACGGGCGGCGGAGCCTGCCCACCGGAAGGTTTCCTTCAGCTCGTCGTAGACAACGATTCTTGCTTCGTCATCCATGGCCCGCCCCATGCCATAGGTCTCGGGATCCCACTGGACGTGAAGCACACTGCCCATTAACCAAGCACGTTCCTCTCCTGCAGTAAAGAGGGAACCGTGGCTGAGCTGTAGTACTGGATAATTGAGCCGGACATCGGTTCCTTCAACAATGAAAGCGCTGTCGTAGTTATAGGTGAACGCGGCGTTCCGTCCGGATACCCGGCCGGTAAATGATCTGAACCCCACCTCCAAAATTGAAGATAAGGGATCCAGAAACCGGTTCAGCAGTGCGAATTTCCGGCGCTGCAGCAGTTGTTCCGGCGTAGGTGGCCGTTTATTTTTGAATCGGGGTAAACCCTTGATGTAGTTGATTTTGCGCCAGCTGCTACCGATGACGCTGCCGACTTTGCCCCGGAAGGGGCCGTTGATGCCATCTTCGATCCTTCCCATGGTTTTGTCAGTTTTAGTGCACCCAAAATAATATTTTTCCCCACAATTTCCCAATAAACCCTTTAAAAAAAGGTAAGCAAGGATTGAATAGCTGTTCAGATTGACGTCCTTGGATCGTCTTTCCATCGTCCTTTCATCGTGTCGGAGACGATAAAAAGACGATGGAAAGACGATAAAAAGACGACCGACTGAAAAAGTTTATACATACTGGTACGGTGTCTTTCAGTGGTTGGTGGGTCAACGCTGTGCCGTTTGGATTTGGCTAGCCATGCCACATATTTTGCGTATTTTTGCAGCGTTTTATGGTGATAATGAAATCAGCTATCGTATTCGGCGCCACTGGATTGATCGGCAGACACGTCCTGCTTGGATTGCTGGATGATCCGGCATACCGCAGCGTTACGGCTGTTGTTCGGCGCCAAACGGGTATAAACCATCCAAAATATCGAGAGTTATTAGCTGATTTAGCGTCTCTTGCGAAAGTCAAACATGCGTTGTCCGCGGACCACGTGTTTTGCTGCCTGGGAACGACCCGTAAAAAGACGCCTGATTTGGACACTTACTACAAGATAGATCACGATTATCCCGTAGCTGCGGCGGAATATACTAAAGCTAATGGGGCAACGGTTTTTATCCTGGCTTCTTCGGTGGGTGCCGATCCCGGATCTTCAAACTACTACCTGCGGATAAAAGGCGATACCGAGCGTGACGTCCTTGCCACCGGTTTCGAAAGTACCCATATTTTCCGCCCCTCGTTGCTGACAGGGGACAGGCAGGAAAAGCGGGCACTCGAAAGGCTGGCTACACTGGTTTTCAGCGCGATTAATCCGCTACTAATCAATGGATTAACGAAGTATAGAAGCGTCCCGGCGGAGCGGGTAGCCCGTGCGATGCGTGCAGCCGCACACCAGGGTTCAAATGGTATCGGGATTTATTACTGGAATGATATAAAGGAATTAGGGTGAGTATTTTATCAACAGAACGGCTGGGCCACAACTACCATGACCGGTGGCTATTCAAGGATCTTCATTTCGGCTTGCAGCGAGGCGATAGGGTCGCTTTGGTCGGTGCGAACGGCGCCGGCAAATCTTCTTTGCTTCGTATCCTAGCAGGGCAATTGACACCACAGGAAGGTTTGGTGGTACGTGAAAAAGGCCTGAGTATAGGTTTTCTTCCCCAGGATCCTGTCTTCCAGCATCTGGAATCCATAAATGATTTCATTTACGACCCGGACAATCAGCAACAGCGCCTCATCCGCGTCTATGAAGAAGTGCTGGCAGATCCGAGGGCGGATGCTAAAAAGATTGAGGAGCTGACGGAGCAACTCAGTGCATCGGACGCCTGGGAGTATGAGCATACAATTAAGAGCATTCTCAATAGATTGCAAATAACGGATTTCAACCAGTCAATAGCCACCCTTTCCGGAGGGCAACGCAAGCGCCTTGCGTTAGCCAAGTTGCTGATTGACGATCCTGACGTTTACATACTGGACGAACCCACCAACCATCTCGATATCGAAACCATTGAATGGTTGGAAAAGTTGTTAACCACAGGGGACAAGACCGTACTGCTGGTCACCCATGACCGTTACTTCCTTGACGCTGTCTGCACGGAGATCCGCGAACTGGATAAGGGTGCCGTAAAAATATACAGAGGCAACTATTCCTACTACCTGGAACAAAAAGCGAAGCAAGACGCTACGGATGAAGCGTTATTGGAACGGAACAGAAACCTCTTGCGCAAAGAGCTTGAATGGATGCGTCGCCAGCCACAGGCACGCGCAACCAAATCAAAGGCGCGGATCAACGCTTTCCATGAACTTGAAGAACGCACAAAAGGACAGCAACAGCGTGCCGACCTCCAACTCACTGTAAAAATGAGCCGGCTAGGGAACAAGATACTGGAGGTTGAAGGGATATCAAAGGGTTTCGGGAACCGGCAATTGATCAATGATTTTTCCTATACCTTTAAACGCGGAGACCGCATCGGGTTGGCAGGACGGAACGGTTCAGGGAAATCCACATTCCTGAATCTCATTACCGGAACTGAAACACCTGACGCCGGTAGGATAATGATGGGGGAAACAACCGTGTACGGCTACTACAGGCAGCAAGGGTTGCGGTTCAACGAAAATGAGCGTGTAATCGATGTCGTCCAGCAAGTAGCTGAACACATCCAGATGGCGAATGGAGATATACTCACCGCTTCCCAGCTATTGACACAGTTTCTTTTTCCGCCGAACAAGCAATTTGGATTGGTATCAAAGCTGAGCGGGGGAGAGAAAAAGCGTCTGCAGCTGATGCGGGTACTAATGCAAAACCCGAATTTCCTTATCCTTGATGAGCCGGCAAACGATCTTGACATCGAAACGCTAAACCGGTTGGAAGCATTTCTTTCAGAATATGCGGGGGTGCTGATCCTGGTCTCCCATGACCGCTATTTACTGGATAGGTTAACCGATCAGCTTTTTGTTTTCGAAGGGGATGGCAAAGTTGTTATCTATAACGGCAATTATGCGGACTATCGGCTTGCGCGGGAAGACAAAGAACAATCAGTGAAATCCCCCGTTGAAACAAAACCAACAGAAAAAGCGAAGGAAGAAACCAAAAACAAGCTAAGCTACAAAGAACGGCGGGAGTACGAACAGCTGGATGAAGAGATCCCTCGGTTGGAAAAACAAATCGTGGAGTATACAGATAAGCTCAACAATACGACAGACCATGTCGAAATCATTAATATTGCAGCGGAAATCGACGCTTTGAGTAAACAGCTCGACACCAAAACGGAGCGCTGGCTCAGTTTAGGTGAATATATTTAAATGTTCCACGTGGAACAAGCTCGCGTGGAAATTTGTTCCACGTGGAACGAAAAAAGAAACAGATGTTTAAAAAGTATAATATTATTGTAGTAGGAGGGGGGCACGCGGGTTGTGAAGCCGCTGCTGCCGCAGCCAATCTGGGATCCTCGGTTTTACTCATCACAATGAACATGGGCACCATGGCCCAAATGAGCTGTAATCCGGCAATGGGCGGCGTGGCAAAAGGTCAGATTGTCCGGGAAATCGATGCGATGGGGGGATATTCTGGTATAATAGCCGATAAAACCACTATTCAGTTCAGAATGCTTAACCGCTCCAAGGGGCCGGCTATGTGGAGTCCACGTACCCAAAATGACAGGATGCGCTTCGCTGAAGAATGGAGACTGCAGCTCGAAGCGCTGCCCAATATCGATTTTTGGCAGGACACGGTAAAGGAGATTATCGTCCAAAACGGTAAAGCCGCGGGTGTCGTCACTTCTCTGGGCCTGCAAATAGGAGCAGAAGCAGTTATCCTTACCAATGGCACCTTCCTCAACGGGATCATCCACATTGGGGAAAAGCGCTTCGGTGGCGGGAGGACCGGCGAGCGGGCGGCAACAGGTCTCACCGAACAGCTGGTAAGTCTGGGATTCGAATCTGGCCGTATGAAAACCGGCACACCACCCCGCGTAGACGGCAGATCGCTAGACTATACCAAGATGGAAGAGCAATGGGGTGATGAAGAACGTGGGCGCTTCTCATTCACTGATGTGCCTCTTCCCGAAGAGCAACGCTGCTGCTGGATAACTTATACCAATACCAAAGTACACGAAACGCTCAAAGAGGGCTTCGAAAAATCTCCGATGTTTACCGGTCGGATCAAGGGACTAGGACCCAGGTATTGTCCTTCCATTGAAGACAAGATCAATCGCTTCGCTGAGCGGGATAGGCATCAAATATTCGTGGAACCGGAAGGTTGGAAAACTGTTGAAATATATGTGAACGGCTTCTCGACCTCCCTTCCGGAAGATATACAGCTAAAAGCCCTGCGTCTTATTCCAGGATTTGAACAGGCGCGGATGTTCCGGCCGGGATACGCTATAGAATACGATTACTTCCCACCCGTCCAACTGGATCTGACCCTGGAAACACACCGCATTAAGCACCTTTTCTTCGCTGGTCAGATCAACGGAACAACAGGATATGAAGAAGCCGCGAGCCAGGGATTCGTCGCCGGAATAAACGCGCATCAGCGAATCAACGACCAGCATGAATTGATCCTGAAACGTTCTGAATCTTACATAGGTGTGCTTATTGACGACTTAGTGACAAAGGGCACAGAAGAGCCGTACCGCATGTTTACTTCAAGGGCAGAGCATAGGTTGCTGTTGCGCCAGGATAATGCAGACGCCCGCTTAACACCAATTGCCCACAAAATCGGCTTGGTGTCAGATGAACGCCTGGAACGCGTTAGGCATAAGGTCGAGGCAGCGGATCAATTGGTAGACTATATGCGGAATCGCTCAGTTGAAGCAGCGGCGATAAATCCCGTCCTGGAGCAAAGGCACTCAAGTCCCGTGACACAAAAGACACGCCTCTTCCAAATCCTTACCAGGCCCCAGATCAATATATATGATCTCGCCAGCGCAGATCCCGAACTCTCTACCGTTCTCCTTCGCCATGACAAGGAGACAATCGAGCAAGCCGAGATCAAGGTAAAGTACGACAGTTACTTCGAAAAGGAAATGGAGATCGTTAACAAGATGCGCCGCATGGAAGACCAGGAAATTAATCCTGATTTCGATTATTCCTCCTTAGTATCCCTGTCCAAGGAAGCAAGGGAAAAGCTTATCAGGGTAAGACCAAGAACACTTGGTCAAGCCTCACGTATTTCCGGAGTTTCACCATCCGATATTTCGGTTTTGATGATACATATGAGTTAAATAATTGATAATCAATAATATACATTGAAAAAGTTGCGGCTTCAATAAAAGACATATAAAAGACTTTCTCAAAATTTCCGATGCTGGACTTATCTAACAAAGCAAAACGCTCTAATCGCTTAAAAACAGCCTCTATTTGGAAATGGCAATTTTTGGTGCTTCTTTTGGTCCTGTTCACAACCACATGGCGTTGTGCCAGTATCCAACAGCCCACCGGCGGACCAAAGGATTCTATCCCACCGACCATCATTGCCGAGACTCCCCCCAATCTGAGCAGGAACTTCAACGCCGAGAAAATCGTCATAGAATTTGACGAGTTCATTAAACTGACCGACCCCCTTAAGGAAATCAGCGTATCACCGGATGTTGAGACACCCATCAATCCGCGTGTGCGCAAGAAGACCATCGAGATAACCCTCCCGGATTCGCTTGATGAAAACACCACCTACACCATTAACTTCGGAAAAGCCATTGGAGACTTCAATGAAGGAAACCCCCTGCTTAATTATAGTTATGTATTCTCCACCGGTGACGTCATTGATTCCCTCGCTATTTCGGGTAAGGTAATCGACGCGCTTACCCTTCTTCCGGAAAAGGAAGCAACAGTGATGCTGATTCCTACCCACCAGGATTCGATATTCGGCAAACGGAAAGCAAACATTTTTACCCGGACCGATACCGCGGGAGCTTTCAGACTTCGCAATCTCCGCGAAGACACCTACCGCATTTACGCGCTAAAAGAGGAAAACAATGACCGCGTATACCAAGCGAACGAACCCATCGGTTTCCTGAACGATTCCATCTCACTCAACCGAGACACCTCTGGCATCGTTCTTCAGTTATCGAAAGCGACTCCCCGGGATTTCCGCTTATTGGACCGAAAAATTGAACCTACCGGCAGGGCACTGTTCGCGTTCAACAGACCGTTAACCGACCCTTCCATCGTCGTGACCCATCCCGTGGAGCTCAATGAAACCAAGCTCATCGAATATACCCCTAACCGTGATACGGCCATAGTCTGGCTCGCCGACTTAACTTTCGATTCCCTGAAGATTCAATTTCATGAAAGAGATACCCTTCTGGATTCAGTCACCATGCGCAGGGGTCGTAATGAAAAATACGACCGGGATTTCACCATAACGGATAACCTCGCGGCAAACCGTGTCACCCGCGTAACACATCTCCAACTGACCGCCGGCTCCCCTGTCCAGTCTATTGACCGCAGTAAAATTATCCTGCTCGAAGACTCCACCGCCCGCACGAATTATCAACTGGCCCGGGATACCACCGCACCGCACCGGTACATATTACGGTATAACTGGCGCCCCAAACGGGACTATCAACTGACGCTTGAAGAGGGAGCATTCGCAGGATTTTTCGGGGATAAGAACAAGTCATTCACCAAATCATTCACAATGGACGAAACGGAGAATTTCGGGGATATCCTGCTTAAGGTCAGCGTACCGGATTCCACACAGCAATATTTGGTACAGCTTGTCAGCGAAAAAATGGATGTGATCCACCGGAGCACGGCGATACGGAAACCAGGGACGGTGCCTTTCCGCCAAGTCCCAGGAGGAAAATACACGCTCCGTATTGTCTATGACCGGAATGCAAACGGCAAATGGGACCCTGGAGACGTCTATACCCGAACCCAGCCGGAACGTGTATGGTATATAGGTAAGACATTCATTATCCGCGCAAACTGGGAACAGGAAGAGACCGTCAGCGTTCCCGAGTAAACGCGCTTACACTAAGAAAACCAGTTAGAATACATCACATAACGCTCAGGAAGCTCATCCAGCAGCCGACGCTGCTCATCTGTCAGCGGTTTGACCTTCCGGGCGGGAACGCCTGCGTAAAGGTATCCGCTCTCGCATACGGTATTTTCAAGCACCACCGCACCGGCAGCAATAATCACGTATTGCTGAACCTGCGCGTGATCCATCACGATTGCGCCCATACCTACAAGCACCCGGTCCTGCAGAGTGCACCCGTGGACCAGCGCATTATGTCCGATATTTACGTGACTACCAATGACTGTAGGCGCCGTCCGGTATGTGCAATGAATAACTGCTCCATCCTGTACATTCGTCGAATTTCCGATCCGTATGCTATTCACGTCGCCCCGGATGACGGCATTAAACCAAACGGAACATCTTTCTCCGAGTACCACATCGCCCACTATAGTGGCGTTCTCCGCGATGAAACAATCATCGCCAATTGCCGGAACAACACCATTGACAGGAAGAATCAGCGCCATACCCATAGAGTTTCTATTAAAAAACAGTGTCGACCAACTCATCCGATCGCTCCGGATAATCCGTTGTATAATGGAGTCCCCGGCTCTCCTTACGTGCCATTGCCGACTTTATAACCAGGTATGCTACCTGTATCACATTACGCAGTTCACATAACTTCACTGACAGCCTTGTGTTTTTATAGAAGCTCTCCGTCTCATCGTAGAGCAGCCCTAAGCGCCGCATTGCCCGCTCCAGACGGAAGTTGGATCGCACAATTCCAACATAGTCGCTCATTACCTTCTGCGTCTCCCTGAGATTATGCGTCACTAAGATGTCTTCATCAGAAAGCGCTGTGTCGGAATCGTCCCAGTCCGGTATTCCACTTGGCACCTCAATCTCTGCAAACCGTTGAACAGCGTCCTCGTAGATCCTGTGAGCAAAAACCGTGGCCTCAAGCAAGGAATTGGAAGCCAACCTATTAGCTCCATGAAGACCGGTAGATGCGCATTCTCCGCAGGCATAAAGATTCCTGATTGATGAACGACCACATTCATCGACCATAATACCGCCGCAGAGGTAATGGGCCGCCGGCGTCACCGGCACATAATCCCTGGACATGTCGATACCGATCGATAAACATTTTGCATAAATGTTTGGGAAATGGGCCAAAATCTCACTTTTGCTCCGGTGGGTAATATCCAGAAACACAAACTCGTCCCCCGATTTCTTCATTTCCGAATCAATGGCCCGGGCAACAATATCCCTGGGAGCCAATGATCCCCTCTTATCGTATTCCTCCATGAACGCCTCCCCGTTACGCCTCCTCAATATCCCCCCGAAACCTCTCACGGCTTCCGAAATCAAAAATGCCGGATACTCCCCGGGATTATACAAGGCTGTTGGATGAAACTGGATGAACTCCATGTTCCTTACCTTTCCCTTGGCCCGATAAACCATAGCGATCCCGTCACCCGTAGCAATCACTGGGTTGGTGGTGCTGGAATAAATATGTCCTGCCCCACCGGACGCCATTACCGTTACTTTACTCAAAATCTGCTCCACCTGGTTTTCCACAGTATTCAACACATACACACCATAGCATGTAATATCAGGCGTACTCTTATCCACAAATGCCCCAAGGTGATGCTGCGTGATGAGATCGACTGCGAAATAATGCGTCAGTAGCTCAATATTGGGATTCTCGTGCACCTTCTCAAGCAATGCCCGCTCTATCTCGAACCCGGTAATGTCTTTATAATGGAGGACCCTGTGCTCTGAGTGACCGCCCTCCTTAGCCAGATCATATCCTCCTTTGGTCGTTTTGTCAAAATGCGTACCGTAAGCAATGATTTCCTGAATACGCAACGGGCCTTCCTTCACAACGTTTTCCACAACATTCACATCACATAATCCGTCCCCAGCGATCAGTGTATCAGTAATATGCTTCTCAAAGGAATCAGACTTATCCACAACAACCGCCACTCCCCCCTGCGCGTATTTTGTGTTGGATTCGTCTTCATTCGCTTTGGTAATGATCATCACTTTCCCATGCTTCGCAGCCTTCAGTGCAAAATTCAACCCCGCTATACCCGAACCGATTACCAAAAAATCCACGTGACGCATAACCCCTTGGTTAATGAAATAGAAAAAAGGTCCGGCTTGATTAACCTTACCTGTGAATAATGTGTAAACTAACGTTGAATAAAATTGAAAAGTCGTCTCCTACCAACGATCTCTCCATTTTTTAAACACCACCACCATTCAAATACCCATAAAACGCAGACAATATTAACAAATATCATTCAATAAATACTATACATCCTGATATGGAAAACTATTTTGTCAAAAACAAAATCCATTGAAAACCAATTGCAACCGATGTCTTTTATGTTAATAATATGTTAAAAAAAAGCCATATCCGATAAATCAAAACAAAAGGCATCCCAATTTTTCACAAAACCAACACCCTAACAAACAACAAGAATCTTTTATATAAAAAGAAGTTATTACTTATTGCACTGTGAACACGGTGGAGATCAAATCAAATTCTTTAGTTACCTTTGTATATCGATTAAAGGATCTCCAGGACCGTTGTCAAGTGAGTTACCTAGGGGTGGTATAAGAAAGGAAACAATTCACCGATGGATGCATATTTAACTGAACTGCAAAGCAAGGGGTATATCGATGAACCGATTGATCCCAGGCTTGATCTCGTTGAAGAAATCAACAGGCTCAAGCGGGAAAAGAACGCAGTATTACTTGCGCACTATTATCAGGAGGCCGAAATACAGGATATTGCCGACTATATAGGTGACAGTCTCGGGCTTTCTCAGCAGGCGGCGAAAACTGATGCTGACGTCATAGTTTTTGCCGGCGTGCATTTTATGGCTGAAACGGCCAAGATCCTGTCTCCTCAAAAAAAAGTATTGCTACCTGACCTTAAAGCAGGCTGTTCCCTTTCAGACAGTTGCCCTCCGCACCTGTTTGCCAAATTCAAGGAGCAATACCCCGGGCATACCGTCATAACGTATGTCAATTGTACAGCTGAATTGAAGGCCTTGAGCGATATTGTATGCACGTCAAGCAACGCGGTACAGATTGTTGAAAGTTTACCGCCGGATGAAAAGATCATATTCGGTCCGGATAGAAACCTGGGCGAATATGTGAAAAAAAAGACGGGTAGGGATATGGTACTGTGGAATGGTGCGTGTATGGTACACGAGATCTTTTCCCAGGAGCGCATCAACCAGCTCCGCCAGGCATATCCGCAGGCGAAATTCATTGCTCACCCGGAGTGTGAAGAGGAAATTCTGGAGACGGCAGACTATATAGGATCAACGTCCGGATTACTGAAGTATACCAAAGAGGATCCTTCGGATACGTTTATTGTGGCTACGGAAAGTGGTATTATTCACCAGATGCAGAAGGCTAGTCCGCATAAGATTTTTATCCCAGCACCCCCGAACAATACCTGCGCCTGTAATGATTGCCCATACATGAAATTAAACACACTGGAGAAGTTATATAATTGCATGAAATATGAGCAGCCGGAGGTTGATCTGCCAGCTGATGTGATAGCCAGGGCCAGACGGCCGATCGAGCGTATGCTGGAAATATCAGAACGTTACGGATTGTAAGATGAGCATGTTTGATAACCGCGATAAGACGGGTCTGGAACGGTTGGGCGAATTTGGATTGATTGATCATATCACCCAAGCCGTGGAACTGAAGGAAAAATCCACGATTAAGGGCATAGGTGACGACGCCGCTGTACTTGAATTCAGCGGAAAGCAATTGCTTGTATCTACCGATATGCTACTGGAGGGCATTCATTTCGACCTCCGGTATGTGCCGCTTAAGCACTTGGGATATAAAGCGGTCCAGGTTAATCTGAGCGATATTTACGCCATGAATGGCATCGCCTCCCAAATCACATTCTCAATAGGACTATCAAGCAAGTTTCCGCTGGAAGCCGTAGAGGAGCTGTATGCGGGCGCGCTGCTGGCCTGCCGGAAGTATGGTGTGGATCTGATAGGGGGGGATACCTCCGCTTCTGCTCAAGGTCTTGTGATCAGTGTCACCAGTATCGGTTATGCTGCGCCTGAAGACATCGTATTCCGTAGTGGCGCGCAGATCGGTGATCTAGTCTGTGTATCCGGAGATCTCGGAGGCGCTTACGTAGGACTGCAATTGCTGGAACGTGAAAAGCGCATTTTTTTGGAAAACCCCAATATTCAGCCGGATCTTGAGGGAAAGGATTATATTGTGGAAAGGCAACTGAAACCTGAGGCGCGCAGGGACATCATCGAGCTGCTACCCTCACTCGGGGTAAGGCCGACTGCAATGATCGATATCTCTGACGGTCTGGCTTCTGAAATTCTTCATATCTGTAAAGCCTCTGATAAAGGCTGCAAGCTGTATGAGGAGAAAATACCTATCGATCCTATGACTTATGAAACCGCACGGGAGTTCGGCCTTGACCCCACGGTGTGCGCCCTGAGCGGCGGAGAAGACTATGAGTTGCTCTTTACGATCAGGCAGGAGGACTATGAAAAAGTCAGAAACCACCCGGATATCAGCGTTATCGGACACATTACGGACTCAGCTGAAGGCTGTGAGCTGATTTCCAGATCAGGAAACGTGCATCCCATCAAAGCGCAGGGGTGGAATGCATTCGGTACACAGGGCTGAAACCCTACGGAGTGACCTCCGTGGGCTTCAGGAATCCGCGCAGTACATAATGCAAAATACCGCCGTGACGATAATATTCAATTTCTATGGCCGAGTCCAGACGGGCTCTGCACCGGAACGTGATGGCTTGACCGTTTTCTTTGGTGGCCGTCACATCAAGCGACTTATGCGGCGTGAGGTTTTCGGCGATTCCGGTGATTGAGAAAGTTTCCGTACCATCCAATCCCAGGGTCTGTGCATTTTGGCCGGAGGGAAACTCAAGCGGTATTACGCCCATCCCAACCAGGTTGCTGCGGTGAATACGTTCAAAACTCTCCGCTATGACGGCTTTCACCCCAAGGAGATTGGTACCTTTGGCTGCCCAGTCCCGTGAGGAACCGCTTCCGTATTCTTTACCCGCCAGGATAACCAGCGGAGTTCCGGTCTTGGCGTATTCCATGGCCGCATCGTACACGGATAAGGTCTCTCCTGTTGGGAAATAGGTGGTATAACCGCCTTCTTTGGTTGTTATTTTGTTTCTGATACGTACATTCGCAAACGTACCACGCATCATAACCTCGTGGTTTCCCCTACGGGAGCCGTAAGAGTTGAAATCTTTGGGTTCCACACCTTTGGAAACTAAATATTGCCCGGCAGCGGAATCAGGCCTGAATGAGCCGGCAGGTGAGATGTGATCGGTCGTTACCGAATCACCCAGGTATAGCAGTACGCGTGCGCCATCTACATCGTGTACCGGGTGCGGTTCGGCGGAAATGTTTTTGAAGAACGGAGCTTCCTGCACGTAGGTTGAATGTTCACTCCAGAGGAAATTCTTGCCTTCAGGGGCAACCAGCTGTTTCCAGTCTTCGCCGCCGTCAAAAATTACGTCGTATACCTCCTTAAAATCCTGTACATGTAAGCATTGATTTATGGTCTCCACGATTTCTTCCTGAGTGGGCCAGATGTCCCGGAGATACACCGGGTTACCGTTCGGGTCATAGCCTACGGGGTCATTCGTTAAGTCCACGTCGACACGTCCGACGAGCGCGTATACGACAACCAGCATAGGCGACATCAGGAAGTTCATCCGCACTTGGGGGTGTACCCGCGCCTCGAAGTTCCGGTTGCCCGACAACACCGATGCCACGACAAGATCACCCTTATCAACAGCCTCAGCTATATGGGGAGGCAATGGACCGCTGTTTCCGATACATGAAGTGCAGCCGTATCCTACGGTATGGAAGCGGAGAGCTTCAAGGTCGTCCAGCAGATTGGCCCGTTGAAGATACTGTGTCACAACCTTGGATCCAGGAGCCAGACTGGTTTTTACCCAGGCTTTTGTGCGCAGGCCCTTAGCCACTGCCTTTCTGGCCACTAATCCGGCTCCTACCATGACAGCAGGGTTTGACGTATTTGTGCAGCTTGTAATGGCAGCGATCACAATACTCCCATCACTCAATACGTATTCCTCGTTTTTGATTTTGATTCTTACAGACCGGATTTCATCGGTCTCGACAGCGATACTGGAGGGAACATCACGCTCTTTGAAAGTGAAGGCGCTGCCGGAACCGCCCTCAGATAACCAAGCGTGTTCTTGGCGGCTTGCTACCGGTACATAAGTACGCTGATAGTCTTTTTGCATCAGTTCAGCGAATTGCCCCGAGAGGTCTTTTACCAATATTTTATCCTGTGGTCGTTTTGGGCCTGACACGGTGGGTTGCAAGGTATCCAAGTCCAGCTCGAGTACATGGGTGTATATAATTTCCTCTTTTCCCGTACGCCAAAGCAGATTCTCTTTACAATACTCCTCTACCAGGGCGATGTGTTCTTCAGGACGGTTGGTCCGGCGCATATAATCGAGCGTCTGGTCGTCAATTGGGAAATAAGTGATCGTACAGCCGAATTCGGGGGACATATTGGAAATTGTCGCCCGGTCAGTAACGCTCAGGTGATCCAGACCGTCGCCGAAGACTTCCACAAATTTACCGACCACTCCGTAATCCCGGAGCAGCTTTGTAATGGTCAGTACCATATCCGTAGCGGTGCAGCCCGGAGGTATCTTTCCGGTTAGTTTCAGGCCGATCACCTGGGGGCAAGTAAAATAAATGGGCTGTCCGAGCATGGCCGCCTCCGCTTCTATACCGCCGACACCCCAACCCACCACGCCTATGCCATTCACCATGGGCGTGTGTGAGTCGGTGCCTACCAACGTGTCCGGAAACGCCCAGCCATCACGGACGATAACTCCTTTGGCCAGATATTCCAGATTCACCTGATGACAAATGCCCATGCCCGGTGGAACGACTGTGAAATTGTCCAGTGCCTGCTGGCCCCATTTCAGCAATTCGTAGCGTTCGGCATTGCGCTCATATTCAAGCGAGACATTATTTTTGTATGAATAGTCGGTACCAAAATAATCGACCTGCACAGAGTGGTCGATGACCAGATCCACAGGGATGGCCGGATTGATCTTGCTGCCATCGCCTCCTTTGCGTATGACCTCCGCCCGTATGGAAGCCATGTCAACTACGGCCGGGACCCCCGTAAAATCCTGCATCAGTACACGGGCCGGTTTAAACGGAACCTCCTTGTCCGTGCCGGCCGGATCCCAATTGATCAGCGTATCCAGGTGTTCATCCGTCACTGCGAACTTATCGTGGTTACGCAAAACGTTTTCAAGCAATATCCGTATGGAGAAGGGGAGTTTGCTTACCTTTTTGCCTTCGCCCTCAAGTTTTTTTAAGGAAGCTATCTGATGTTGCATAATGGTGAGAATTTATAGCCAGATAAAGTTAAAATAAATTGATCATCCACAGAAAACCTTTCCAAAGGAGAAAAAGTAATAAAACAGTCAAAATAAGGAATAGACTTATAACAATCGCTATGATGTCATTACCCCTTCCCTGGTGTTTCCCTTTATAATAATACTCCTGAAGCAGGATAATGTTTTTCTGGTTTGCTTTGAAGAAAAAATCGAATACCTGGCCGAATAGGGGTATGGCGCCCAAAGTAACGTCCACAATGACATTGATAAGCATAAGCATAACCAGTTTTCGGCTTGCGCCATTACGCAGCATTACTGCTACCAATACAATCGACACGGCAAAACCTGCAGCATTACCTAAAAAAGGAACCAGATTAATTAGTGGATCCAGGCCAAATCGGAAACGGTTACCTTTGATGCGGAACTTATCGTCCATCAACCAGGCGATGCGTTCGACCCAGATAAGATCCCTCTGTACGCGCTGGGTTATGTGTGAATGCATTTGCATATGCACGGCATGCTAATATAACAAAAAGTCCGGAAATTTTATTTGCAATAATTATGAAAGCTTTGCAAATAATTATCTCTACCTTTGTGTTTTTAGTATTTTTAACAATTTATTACAATGGCAGAAGGAGTAGTTAAATTCTTCAATGAGACCAAGGGTTTTGGTTTCATCGTTCCCAATTCCGGTGAACGGGACATCTTTGTTCATTCATCGGGCCTTATCGATAAGATCCGTGAGAACGACAACGTTTCTTACGAGGTTGAGCAAGGCAGAAAAGGTTTAAATGCGGTAAATGTTAGGGTAATCTAAGGTAGATCAAGGATCCCGAAAGATATATTTATTGTATTGCTGAGGCCGCTTCAATGTGTTTGAGGCGGCCTTTTTGTTATGCCGAAAATGACGGTGGTCTTACGCCGTATCGCGGGCGCCAATCAGTTTGCCGTAAGGTTTCAGCGCTTCGACATGGTCGAATATTACTTTCGCAACCCCCAAAAAAGGCACAAAAAGTATCATTCCCGACACTCCCCATACCAACCCGCCCAGGAGCAGTGCCATCAAGGTGGCTAATGCATTCAGCTGTATCTTTCCGCCGGTGATCTTAGGCGTAAGGATGTAACTGTCTATCTGCTGCATGCTGATAAAAAAGACGGCCACGATAATGGGCACGGTCAGCGTATCGCGGGTGATGAGGGTATAAAGGATAACAATGGTGCTGCCGGCTACCGAACCGATATAGGGAATGATATTGATGAACGCTACCATCATGCCGAAGAAAAGGGCGTTTTCTATGCCGATAATGGTAAGCCCAATGGTATTGATGACGGAAAAAATCAGAGCAACGGAAAAAACGCCTGCCAGGTAGGCACTGGCCACGCCTGTGGTCTGGTCGACAACATGACGCGCCTCGCGGACGTTATCTTCGCCGGCATACTGTACGACCAGGGCCAGAACGAATTGCTTAAGTCTTTTCCGGTATATAAGTAATAGTGCTGTGTATGCGGTGATGATCAATAGATAACCGAGAAAGGAAATCACCGAACGAAAAACGTCACCTAAAAACCTGCCGGCCAGGTCCGACAGTCCCGCGATCTGGCTTTGGAGGTATTCTTTCTGCGTTTCGACGGGCAATCGGAACCGCTCGGAAATAAAACTATGGCCTGAATTGAGCATATCATTCAGCTTCCTGCCGATCAACGGCATGCTTTTTCCGAGCGCAATCACTTGATTGAAAAGCACGTAACAGACGCCCAGCAGCAGGGTGACGGTAATGAGTACACACAGCGTGGCGGCGATGCCCCGCCGGACACCGCGGCGTTCCAACCTTCTGCAGATGGGCACGAGCAGCATGGCCATCATGCCGCCGATGGCCAGCGGAATCAGAAACGGCTTGCCCACATATAGCAAACCGAAAAACAGGACGATAAAAAGCAGTACCTGATTGAAGCGAGCTATGGGGGTCGTTTTTATCATGAAACCACCTGGTCTATCGCTTGGGCCAGTTTCCGGTCTTTTTCAGTGACGGTATTGCCGGCATCGTGAGTGCTCAGCCAGATTTCCACGTTGTTCCAGGTATTGCTCCACTTGGGATGGTGGTTGTGTTTCTCCGCCAGAAGGGCAACACGGGTCATAAAAGCAAACGCTTCGGAGAAGTCTCCGAAGGTGAACGAGCGGTAGAGCGTATTATCTTTTTCCTGCCACATGACATCGGGATTTTGGTTGATAGGGAAACAAGTAAAACCTTATTTTTGTTTCAGGAGCTCACCGGTTCAAGTCTCAGTCCATAAGCGTCTGGAGTACTTCATGGGATCTGATTTCACCCATATTGTCTATATGGAGCCGGTAGAAATCAACGAGTTTTACAAGCAAAAACCTGCGATCATTGAGAGGAATCTTCAAACGGGAGAGGTTTTCAAAGGAGCAGGAAAGCAATTCAGCTAGCTGGGACACATGGGGATTCTGCAACACCAAGGCATGATGAGGTAATTGCGGACAGAATATCCCGTCTTTCAGGTCAAAAAAAGGCCAGTGTTTTTTTGGGGCCTCTGGACCGAAGCCGAGAAACCGGGAAAGTTTCAACAGGAAGAACAGATGAAAATCAGGAGGCATCCGTTCTGAAGAATCAAGCCATGAAATGGAATGGAACAGAAAGTTAAACAGGGTTTCGTCCGCTGACTGTTGCCGAAGGCTTTTATATAAGACCTCATTCAGAAACAGTACTACGGCACGTTTCATTGCATCATAGGGTATGGTCTGGAAAACAGGTAGCTGCCGTGCTTCCGCTATACGTTGAAGACCAGTTGTTTCCCGGTGATATACCACCATATCAAGCAGATGAAGCGGTTGCAGGATGGTTGCGCCGATCTTAGCCTTTGGTCTGCGCGCACCATTGACAATAAATGACTGAAGGCCGAACTTTTCAGTGAAAATCTGTACAACCACACTGCTATCGGAATAGTTGGTTGATTTCAATACAATTCCCCTAGTCTTGTGCAGCATGTTATGACAGGTGTAAAAAGTAAGCGTACAACTTTGGGATAAAGATGATTGCCCCAGCCAACGCGGCAAAAATTGCAGCCACAAGTACAGCACCGGCCGCTGCATCCTTAGCCTTTTTGGCCAGTGGGTGGAAGGTCGGAGAAACCAGATCAACAACGGTTTCGATCGCTGTATTTAACAATTCCGAAACAAATACAACCGCAATACAAAGACAGATCCATAGCCATTCAGTAGGTGTAAGCTCTATCCATATGCCAAGCGCCGTTGCGGTTGTTGCGCATATCAGATGAACTTTGAAATTTCTTTCACTTCTGTAACAGGCTATAATTCCTCTAATCGCATTGGCAAAGGGATTCGATCGGTTATCATTCATTTTGTTTTTGTTGCTCACGGCGCTGTTCCAATAAACTTTGCCGCTCTATTTTGCGGATAAAGCTATAAAAAACCGTTAAAAAACCGATGCCAAAAAGGATCACGCCTATACCCATTATCCACTTGTAGAGTTTTACCTGTCCGTCCATCAAGTAATAGCCCAAAAGGCAAAGCGCCAAACCCGAAAACGTGAGCAGTAGTCCATTCCGCAAGTACCTGTTCATGATCCTCCTTTTTTCAGACGATGACAATTACACAAAGATAAAGTTTCGCCATTGACGCAAATACGATGGGATTGTCTATATTTAGCTGTTATTTTTCGCCATGGGCCAAATGACTTTACGGGATATTGCCAAAGCGTTGCGCTTGTCCGTTTCTACCGTTTCCAAAGCATTGCGTGATAGTTACGAAATCGGTCCAGAGACAAAGAGACGGGTAATGGAATACGCGCGTGCAAACCAGTACCTGCCGAACCTGATGGCAAAAAGCCTCAAGGAAGGCAAAAGCGGTTCTATCGGGGTAGTGGTGTGCTCCATTGACAACAGTTTTGTTTCCCGCATGCTGGATGGTATCGACAGCGCTTGTACAAACGCAGGTTATGATCTGATCATTATGCAGAGCAAGGAATCCCTTACCCAGGAAAAGGCGTGCCTTAAACAGCTGGAAGCCAGGGGTGTGGAGGGGATATTGATTTCGCCATCGTCGGAAACCATAGATTTTTGCCACCTTTCTGAGATGCGGGAAATGGGTATGCCGATCGTGCTTTTTGACCGTATCGGAAAGCAGTTCGGATCCTTTCAGGTGGGCATAAATAACCGCGACGGTGCCCGGTTGGCCACGCAGCACCTGGTGGACAATGGATACAGGCGGATAGCATTGTTGAACATAGGACCAGGTATGCATATCTCCACGCAACGCAGCGAGGGGTACGCGGACGCATTGAAGAGTAACCGCATCGCTTTTATGGACGAATATGTCCGGGTGTGTACGATGTCAGACAGGGCCTCGCTCAAAACGTTTGTCAGGGAAGCGCTCCAATCATTACTCTCGCTGCCAACACCGCCCGATGCCCTGCTGACGGCGACCGACCAGCTTTCCACATTGGGTCTGATGGTTCTGCATGAACTGGGCTGCCGGATTCCGGAAGATATCGCGTTAGTAGGCTTCAGCAATACGGAGCTGGCAGATATTTTGACCCCATCATTGTCCACCGTTTATCAGCCTGCCTATGAAATTGGGCGTTTAGCTGCAGAAAAACTCGTAGGTTTGGTTACCGGAAAAGAGAAGGCGGGTTGTTATGAGACGGTTATGCTGCCTATCCGGCTGGATGCGCGGGACTCGAGCCGGCGACGGGCCGGAGGTTGAGATGGTGTTATAGGTGAACGGAGTCTGCCGGCGGGTCTAGAAGCCGTACGATGCGGTCGCAGATGTCTTTGGCTACCTGATCTTTCGATTTCAGTTCAAAGTGTTCTGATGTACCATTGGGATAAATAATTGTGACTTTGTTGGTGTCGCCGGCAAATCCGGCACCCTCGTCACGCAGGGAATTGAGGACAATGAAGTCAAGGTTTTTCCGGCGCAACTTGTCCAGCGCATGCGCTTCTTCGTCATGCGTTTCCAGCGCAAAGCCGATAAGGGTCTGATCGTTTTTTTTCTTGGCACCCAGCGTGGCCAGAATGTCTGTTGTCTTGGCCAGTTGCAGGGTCAGCTGATCATCGCCGGTCTTCTTGATCTTTTGATCTGCTACCGTAACCGGCGTATAATCGGCAACCGCGGCGCTCATGATGGTGATAGATGACTCGTCGAAATGATCGAGACAGGCCTTTAGCATGTCCTCGGCCGAGACCACACTAACATAATGAACGCCTTGCGGGGGTGTCAGATCGGTCGGTCCGCTTACCAGGGTAACTTCAGCACCCGTTTGTAAAAGTGCTTCTGCCAGTGCATAGCCCATTTTACCGCTGGAGCGGTTGCCGATAAACCGGACGGGATCAATAGCTTCCTGTGTAGGACCCGCGGTAACGAGTGCTTTTTTGCCGTGCAGTGGGCGGCCGCTGGAAAAAAAAGCGGCCAAGTGCTGGAAAATCTCTTCCGGCTCGGCCAGTCGGCCCTCGCCTGTCAGGCCGCTCGCCAGCTCTCCGGTTCCCGGGGGTATAATGTGGTTCCCAAATGAGCGGAGCCGCTGGATATTGGACTGTGTACTGGAATGTACCCACATATCGAGGTCCATGGCCGGGGCGATGAATACGGGGCTTTTGGCGGAAAGGTATACTGCGCAGAGCAGGTTGTCGCAAAGGCCCTGTGCAAATTTTGCAATGGTATTCGCGCTGGCCGGAGCAATGAGTATCGCATCTGTACTCATCGCAAGATGGACGTGGTTATTCCAGGACCCGGTATCGGGATCGAAATAATCAACTAATACCGGGTTGCCGGAAAGAGTGGAAAGCGTAAGCGGTGTTATAAACTGGGTGGCATCAGGCGTCATGATAACCTGCACACGGGCTCCCGCTTTGACCAGCAGACGGATAAGGTATGCACTTTTATATGCAGAAATACTCCCACATATGCCCAACAGGATATGCTTTCCCCTGATGGCCACTACTCATTTTCGTTTTCCCTGGATGGATTCCTGAAGTAGACCTTGTCGTTCAGGAAGTCGTCGATAGCTACCAGAGTAGGCTTTGGTAACCGCTCATAGTGCTTGGAAATTTCTATTTGTTCACGGTTTTCGAATACCTCTTCCAGATTGTCGTTCGTTGTTGCAAACTCAGCCAGCTTGGAATTCAGCTCTTCTTTCATGTCTACAGCAATCTGGTTTGCCCGTTTGCTGATTACGACGATGGACTCGTATATATTATCGGTTTTCTTGTCCAACTCCCTCAGGTCACGTGTGATCGTTGTATTGGGAACGGTTTTGCTTATTTGGATGCTCATATCTTTTACTGCTTTTGCTTTATCGATTATTCGGTGTTATTTTTTGTTGCTCTTCTTCTTTCAAGGTGTCCTCAGTCTGTGTGGCTTCTGCCAGTTCCGCCATGTACTTTTTAGCTTGTTCAATGCCTTTTTCAGCATCTTGTTTCAACTGTTCTGCATCTTTCCGGAATTTACTTTCGGGATAGGAGTTGATAAACCGGTCATATAGTTCGATCACTTCCCCGAAACGCTCTTCTTGCCTTCTTGTAGAACTTTGGTTGGCGTAAAGATATTGGGCTTTGATGCTCAGGAATTCCATTTCTTCCGCGTATTTGGTGTCAGGAAACTCCCGCAGCACATTGTCGAAAGCGATGACCGCGGCGCGGTAATCGTCTTGAAGCCCCATGTCCAGGTACAGCTTGGCGCTGTTAAACGCTTTTGTCTCCAGTTTATCGCGCAATTGCTGGATCAGACCAGCCGCTTCTTCTGCACGCTCACTATCAGGATGCAGGTTAATGAACAGTTGAAGAGCTTCGATTGCCCGGTAGGTGTATTCCTGATCAAGACCGACTTTCGGTGATTCCAGGAAATAACAATATGCGCCCATGTAGCGGCATTCTTCCGCCCTTGCGCTATTGGGATAAATATCGGTGAACTGCTTGAAGTAATACCGTGCGGACGTGTAGTCCCGCAAGTAATAATTGGCATAAGCGGTATAGTAGTACAGATCTTCCGCCTCTGCCTGACCGCGGTAGCGTGTGATCAGATCATCAAACAGGATAAGGGCTTTGCTGTATTTCTTTCCGTTATAATACTTGATCGCCTCCTGGTACTTTTGGGCGATATTGTTACTGGCGCGCAGCTTCTCAAATTTGCTCTTACACCCGCCGACCGTCACAACCAAAAATACCCCGGCAACCCATGCCACTATACGCCTATTTATAAACATCCCGCAAAGATAAGTGAATTTAAAATACCTGTCAATTAAATTTTTAGGCGGCAAGATAGATGGAAAATGCCACACAGCCAATCGGTTTAACACAGTTTAACAGTTCCAGTATAATTTTTCGGTTACAGCGCCCGGGACGTTGGTATATTTAGTTATTTTGCTGCAATTGTTACTATAATTAGTCATCCTCGAATGAAACATATCTTTTCACGGTTTTTCTCCCATTTGTGCGGCACGCTTATCTTGGGCGGCCTTGGTGTATCGGTCTTTGCGCAAACTAAATCCCCTGAGGCATTCCTGGGTTACCAGATCGGGACCCGTTTTACTCCGCACCATCGGGTAGTAGCCTATTTCGAGCACGTGGCCGCTACGGCACACAACGTGAAATTAGTCAAGTACGGCAACAGTTATGAAAACAGACCTTTGATGGTGGCGTTTTTATCATCGCCGGCTAACATGGCAAGGCTCGAGGAGATCCGGAAAGATAACCTGAGGAGGGCTGGGATCGAGCAGGGTGCACCCGGTACGCAGGTGCCGGTTATCTGGTTGAGTTATAATGTGCACGGCAATGAAGCGGTGTCCAGCGAAACAGCTATGAAAACGCTTTGGGAGCTTATAAATCCGTCAAATACCGAAACCAAGAAGTGGCTGGAGAATACGGTTGTAGCGATTGATCCCTGCCTCAATCCGGACGGCCAGGAGCGATATGTGAACTGGTATAACCAAAAAGCTAATAACCGGCTGCAGCCGGATCCGCAATCAGTTGAGCATAATGAACCTTGGCCGGGCGGGCGGCCGAACCACTACCTTTTTGACCTTAACCGGGACTGGGCGTGGCAGGTGCAGCGCGAATCTCAGGCGCGGGTATCGCTCTACAACCAATGGATGCCGCAGGTACATGTCGATTTCCATGAGCAGGGCGTAGATGCGCCGTATTATTTCGCTCCGGCGGCCGAGCCGGTCCATGCGTTTGTTTCGGACTTTCAGCGGGAATTTCAGGAAACGGTTGGGAGGAACAACGCGCGGTACTTTGACCGGAACGCCTGGCTGTATTTCACACGGGAAGTGTTCGACCTGTTCTATCCGAGCTACGGAGATAGTTGGCCTATGTTCAATGGGGCTATCGGCATGACCTATGAGCAGGGCGGCTCCGGAAGGGCCGGCTTGGGCATCATCACGTCACTCGGTGATACGCTGACACTTGCTGACCGCATATCCCATCATTTCACCTCCGGCATGGCCACGATTGAAACGGTTTCAAATCATGCCGGGCGGCTTCTGGAAGAATACGCAAAATACTTTGAGCAAGGCCGGACCGAACCTCAGGGCCGGTATCGGGCTTATGTAGTTAAGCCGGGCAGCAGCACCGAGCGGCTGTCGGCCCTGAAACGGCTCCTTGACCGGAACGGTATACAATATGGTTCAGCATCCCAGAATGCGGAGATGAAGGGGTTTGATTATTTTGCTGGTAAAATGGCTTCATTCAATGTGGAGGAAGGTGACCTTATCGTCAGCGCCCGTCAGCCGAAGTCAGTCCTTACGCAAACGCTGTTTGAACCGAATCCTTCACTTTCTGATAGCCTTACGTATGATATTACCAGCTGGGCCTTGCCTTATGCTTACGGACTTCAGGCATACGCTGTTGAAACGGGTTGGAAGGCGGACACGCAACAGCCGGACACCACTTTTCAGGAAAACCGGGTCGATGGCGACCCGCTTGCCTATGTGGTACCGTGGACGTCAGTGCAGCATGCGCGTTTCCTGGCAACTTTGCTGAGCGACGGTATCCGTGTGCGGTATGCAAGCCGTCCCTTTACCCTGTCGGGAAAAGAGTATGCAGCGGGATCACTGATTATCGGAAAGGCGGGCAATCAGTGGCGGAGCGAGTTTCACGACCGGGTGGTACAGCTGGCTAATGCCAACCGCGTTCATCTTGAAGCCGTAACCACCGGATTTGTGGACCGAGGAAAAGACTTCGGTTCTTCAGATGTCCGTGCGGTTCATGCGCCGAAGATTGCGCTGATTGCGGGGGCTGGCACCTCTTCGCTCAACGTGGGCGAAGTCTGGCATTTTATCGAGCAGGAATTGAACTTTTCTCTGTCAGTTTTGGAAGTGGATCAGTTCGCCTCAGCAGATCTTAGCGCATATAACACAATCATAATGCCTTCCGGTAATTATCGTGGTTGGAATGATGGCACCTTGCGCAAACTTACCGCGTGGATCGCAGCGGGGGGGAAGCTGGTGGCCATTGACGGCGCGGTCGGTTACCTTTCCGGTAAAGAAGGGTTCAGCATAGCTGCATACCTAACCGACGAAGAGGAACAAGCGGCCGAAAAAATGCAAAGTAAACAAGCGGCGGAGGAGCGCATCGCCGATTTTCAGGAGCGGGAGCGGGCGGGAATTTCTGATGAAGTGCTTGGTGCAGTATATCGAGTTCGGATGGATGCATCACACCCGCTGGGCTTTGGAACGGCGGGTCGGTATCATACCCTGAAGACAAACGGACAGAGATATGCATATTTAAAAGAGGGGATCAATGCAGGCATTATTCCGGACGGAACTTATTATCGCTCGGGGTTTGTGGGTGCCAAAGCCAAGGAACGGATGAATGCTTCTTTGGTATTCGGCGTAGAAAACAAAGGGCGCGGTCAAGTGATTTACTTGGTGGATAATCCGCTATTCCGCGGTTTCTGGGAGCATGGCAAACTGATCATGAGCAACGCGCTGTTTATGGTGGGGCAGTGACCGCATGTTTTTCAGAAAAATTTCCGTAACTTTACACCTTTGATAATCGTAATAGGTTATGAATATACAGGAAAGAGTGGAGCAGGCTTTGGATTCTATCCGGCCGTATCTCGAAACCGATGGGGGGAACGTGAGCATTGATGAGATCACGGCAGATAATGTCGTGCGGTTGAAGCTTTTGGGGTCCTGTGCTTCATGTGCAATGAGTATTATGACGTTCAAGGCCGGTCTGGAACAAGCTATTAAGAAGGCCGTTCCGGAGGTAACCGCCGTGGAGGCCATCAATATTACGGATATGGATGATCCGAATGCGACAATGCCTGCTCCAAGGATTTAACAAAAATTAACTGCGCGGTCCTCTTCCGAATACGTAGTTTTGCAGGTATATGAAGGTTTTCCGCTACATAGTGTCCGTTTGTTTTGCAGTAGGCATGATTGTGTCCGCTCAAGCACAGCAACGGAAGCTGGTACAGTTCAGCGGCGTTATACAGAATGCGGACACCAACGTTGTGGTACCTTATGTAACGGTTACCAACCGGTCATTCAACAACCAAACCTATACGGCCAACCACCAGGGGTATTTCTCTTTCGTGGCTCATGAAGGGGACACGATTTCCTTTAGTTCAGTGGGTTACCGCAGTGCGCAATTAGTCATTCCGAGGGTGACGGAAGATAAATATACAGCTATGGTGAAGATGCGGGCGGAGATTAAGGAGCTGCCATTGGTCACGCCATATCCTTGGGCCAGTATCGACGAATTCAATATGGCTTTCATGTCTCTGGAGATCGCAGATGATGATATCGTCGTAGCCAAGAAAAACCTGTCTCCGGAATCATTGGCTGCGTTGGCTGCGGTAACGCCGCGTAGCGCAGAGGAGATTCAGTCTTTTAATTCAACGCAACGCCATATCGGGCTAACGAACAAAGCAACCAACCAACGGATGGCCAACCCATTGCTGAGCCCCTTTGCCTGGGGTAATCTCATCCGGCAGATAGCTGAGGGAAACAAAAGCCGGCAACGCGCGAATTGATTGCCGTTTTCAGGATAACCTTACTGTTTGTCTGACACTGAGGCGGGAAGCCATCGCTGAAATCAGTGCGGAAACGGCAACCACCGTTACAAAGACCAAAAGGAAATCACCGAGACGGATATCCACAGGGTAGACATCCGTGATCATATTTTCTTCTTCGCCAAAACGGATCCATCCAAAATACTGTTGGGAGACGGAGAACAGGAAACCCAATATCAGACCCGTCAGGCAGCCGAACAGAGAAATCAACAGTCCTTCAAAGAAGAAAATCCGACGGATTAATTGGTTGTCTGCGCCTAATCCGATAAGAACCGAAATGTCTTTTTTCTTATCGATCACAAGCATGGTCAGCGAACCCACGATATTGAAAATCGCGATCATACCGGTAAAGGCTATGATAAAGAACACGGCCCATTTTTCCGTGCGGACAATCTTATATAGGGTGGGGTTCTGCTGTTCCCGGTTTTTGACAAGATAGGACTCTCCCAGCTGCCCTGAAAGTTTGCTTTGGACTGAGGTTACGTCGGTTCCTGGAAAAAGGTCAATCTCTATGGCGGATACTTTTTCGTATTCATTCAGGACCTCGCGGGCGAAATCCATTGGCACTACCAGCAGATCATCGAATTCCTGCTGATACTGCAGCACACCTGCCGGCCGGATGGTGCGCATGATAAATTCCTCGGCCGGGTTAAGGCTGGCCTGTGCGCTCTTCCGGGGAGAGAACACCTCAAGCCGACGCCCTTCGTCGCTGAGTGAAACACCCAGTGTGCCCTGAACACGGGCGCCGAGTACCGCGTAACTCTCGTCGCCCCGGGTCAATACGAAATGGCCGTCCTGCAGCAGGCTGTCCATGGGGTGGCGCATTCCGCCCGCCTCCGTGGTGCCTTTTATAGTTGCGATGTATTGTCCATCCCCGTAACGAAGTAGTACCCGCTCCTGTAGCACTTCCGTATAGCTCCGTACTTCCGCATGTGCCCCTATAGCGGCCATGGCAGCGCTATCCGGCGCAAAGCTTTTGCCTTCAGCCGGTTCAATGCGGAGTTCCGGCGTAAAGTTGCTATACATGGAAAAAATTAATTTTTCCAGTCCGTTGTAAAATGATAGAATAACAATCAGGGATGCACTGCTAACAAGGACGCCGATTACGCTGATACCCGAAATAATGTTGATAACGTTTACCGTCTTTCTGGAAAACAAATAGCGCTTGGCGAAATACAGTGCGACGTTCATATGTTGCTAACCGCGGATAAATGGGTTGGTTTTCTTCTCGTGACCGATAGTGGTTTCCGGCCCATGGCCGGGGTAAACGACAGTGTTGTCAGGCAAAGTGTACAGCTTCTGGGCAATACTGGCCAGTAATTGCTGATGATTGCCTCCCGGAAGGTCCGTCCGTCCTATGCTATTGCGGAATAGTACGTCTCCGCCGATAAGGAATCCGCCATCCTCGCAGTAGTAGCAGAGATGCGCCGGGGAATGCCCAGGAGTAAAAAGGAGGGACAGCTGTTGGGTGCCAAATGTAATCGAACCCTCTTCACCGAGAAAGGTCTCGGCTATGGGCGAAACTTCGTAGTGAAGACCCATCTGGGGAGCATAATTCTGGACTTCAATCAACAGCGGAAGCTCTCCTTCATGGAACTGCGGCAATAGGCCGAATTCATCATAGATGTAACGGTTGCCCAGCACATGATCGACATGGCAATGAGTGTTCAGAAGCAGTTCCGGCTGGAGCCCTTCTGTACGGATAAAATCACGTACCCGCCCCTCTTCCTGAGGACCATACATACCCGGGTCAATGATGGCTGCCCGTCCGGCTTCATCATAAAGGATATAGGTGTTTTCCTGATAAGGGTTACAGACGAAAGATTTGATATGAATCATAATTACAACATCATACTGCAAAGGTAGGCTTTTTTTGCTTGTTCATTTCCATTGCAGGGAGTGGATCAGGGTATCGATGTCCTCCCTGATAAAATCCAGTACGGGTTGTATGGAGTCGAGGCGCGGCTTTTCGTTAAAATACAAGGCGCCGCGGAGATAATGACGGTTGGTGTCCGTAACGAAGAATTGAATACCAGAGGCGGTGTTTCCTTTGATTTCGTATTTCAAGCCATATACCTGCGCGTCCGGGCGGGTGATCCGTAGCTGATCAATCGCCGTCGCTTTGACGGTGTGATTAAACGCGAATGTACGGGCATCTTCTACTAGCTGATTAAAGTTGTCTCGTCCATCCACCGGCATATAGCTAAGGTGTACACGCGCATTGAACTGCGGAAAAACCAGATCCGCCCAGCACGGCTGCGCATCGCTGCTCTGATCTGGCTCGATCCGGGCATACACAGGTATGCGGAATGTATACGGGCATGTACCAGTGTAGTCTTGATATGCTTTTTCCGGAAGAACGATGCGGTGATACCCCCTTGGCTTGGGAGAATAATCTGCGTTGCAGCTCAAGAAGAAGAGCCCGCAAGTGGTCAGAAACAATATGGTGCGGTCAAAAGCAACCATTAGTTTCCGTTCCAGATTTCCCAATTACGTTCAGCCTGCAATTCCAGCATTTCTAAACCGTTTTTCACCGAAGCGCCCTGGGCACGTCCCTGCTTGAGAAACGCTGTCTCAGCAGGATTGTAAACAAGGTCGTAAAGCAGATGGTCTGGCCCAAGGTGCTGGTAGGGAATGTCCGGGGATTCTTCTACCGCCGGATAGGTGCCCAATGGCGTTGTATTTATGACAAGCGGATGATCGGCTAGAACGGCTGCGTTCAGTTCGTGATAACCAAACTGGCCGGGCTGCGGCGAACGGGATACGGTCGTATGGGCGATTCCCATATCCGAGAGCGCGTAGATAACGGCTTTTGCAGCACCGCCAGCCCCCAAGACCAGCGCTTTCCGATGCGTAGGCCGGAGCAGAGGCTTAAGGGATTCAGTGAACCCGTATACATCAGTGTTATATCCCGTCAGCACCGGCCTCCTGCCCGGCGGCCGGCTTATGCAGATGCAGTTTACGGCACCGACGGCTGCGGCTTCCGGCGATACCCGGTCCACGTAATCCATCACGGCGATTTTGTACGGAATCGTAACGTTCAGACCCGTCAAATGGTCGTCTCTGATCAATTCAGGAAATTCACGGATGTCCGAGAGGGGATACAGCCCGTATTCGACACCCTGGATCCGTTCCCGGGATATCTTAGCGTCGTAATATTTCTTTGAAAAGGAATGCCCCAGCGGAAAGCCGATCAAACCGAATTTCTTCATGCCATTAAAGGAAGTTGTGAAAGGTATCGCCCCGTAACCCCAGCCGGGTGGTCTCCAGCGCGATTATTTCGTTTGCATTGATGTTACCCAGGTTAACGTTGCTTCCAAGCAGTTGAATGAAATAAACCTGCTGGGACTTCAGCGGAGCTTCCCAGATGATTTTCTCACTCGGGATTTCGTTCAGGATCTCATCCACCAACCCTTGCCTTACCTCGCCCGACTCACGGTATAATCCGACGTTGCCGCTTTCCCGGGACTCAGCGATCAGCCGCCAGGATCCTGCATTCAGTTCGGCTTTCATTAAAGAAATCCACTTATACGGCGCCATAATCTTGGTGTTATCCTTTGACCCAACCTCTGAAATGACGGTAACATGTTTTGCCACTTTGGCAATGTACTCGCATTTTTCGTCATGAGGCATGGACACAGAACCGTCGGATATCTCTGCGTATTCTAATCCGAAACGTTCAAGAAGCCGCAGGAAATCGTTAAACTGGTCGCGGACGGCGAACGCTTCGAATAGTGTGCCGCCGAAGTATGGATGGACGCCCGCATCCCGGTAAATCGCCAGTTTTTCTTCGAGCTGCGGAATCAGGTATGCCGTAGTCCACCCAAGCTTCACGAAATCAATGTAAGTGGCGCCGACAGCCATTAGGTCTTCAGCCTGTCGTACACTTAATCCTTTGTCCATGACCATCGTCAACCCGTCGGTACGTGGTTTAGTAGTCCGTTCGGGAACATTTTTCAACTCAAAATTCATTCGTAATGGTTTTGCTTTTTAAGTGCTCAAGAGCTTGCAGCTTTCAGCATAGACTCTTTAAGTAACAGCAATTATAATATTCAAAAACGGTCAGCGACCCGGAGGTAAGCGTCTGCCGGCTCAGGGCATATAACGCTTAATGACTTCTGCAATGGCTGCGTTATCCCGTAGCTGCGGGAGGTATTCGAACAAAACGGTATGTTTCCGTGGATCCGATGATAATCCCAGCTCCAGGTAGTTGAGGGCCTCATTGTACTTTCCGGCCGCAATAAGATAGGCGACCATGCGATAGTACAGTTCCGCGCCATCGGGATTGTTCTTAATTGCCTCCGCGATCGTTTCGATGGCGCGGTCCAGCTTCCGGCGCTCGTAAAGGACCGATGAATAGTCCAGCCAGGCCTCCAGATCTATGGGGTTCAACTCCACAACTTTTTCATAGGCGGCTTCTGCCTCATCAAACTGCTTTAGTTTATACCGGGCATCGGCGATAGCGAACCAATAATCCGGGTTGTCCGAATCAATGTCCAAAGCCTTCTTATAAAAGTGCAGCGATTCAAAATACCGCTCTTCATAATCCAGCGTAACGCCGATACCGAACCAGGCGTCAGCCAGGTTAGCGTCGATCTTTACTGCCTTTTTGTAATAAGAGCGCGCGTCATCCATCTGCTCCAGCTTTTCGTAGCATTCTCCGATGGCACAGTAGGTCTCCGCACCGGGAGGCTCGTATTCGAAGGTCTGTTTATACACTTCGATGGCCTCGCTGTACTTATCCAGATTGACCAGGGCGTTGCCCTTATTGAAATAAGCAGAAGCAAAGTTGTCCTTGATCAGAATAGCATAATCATACGCGTCAATCGCTTCTTCATAACGGCCCAGCTTGTGATATGCGTTACCAAGATTGTACCAGCCCGCATATGAATAAGGATCGTTGTCAATATATTGCTTGTAAAATGTGATGCTTTCTTCCTGCTTGTCCAGGACATCGTAGCAGAAGGCGAGCTCATACAATGCATCCTGGTTTTCCATGTTCAGCTCCAGACTTCGCTTCAGGTACTTCACGGCTTTTTCGTAATCGCCGCGGTTCTGGTGGAGCAGGGCAATCTGCAGGTAGATATCATCGGGGTTTTCCGCATATTTAAGGGCTTTTTCAAGACTGCGGAAAGCCTCATCATAACGCTCCAGGTTCCCTAGGATGCCCCCTTTGATCAGGTAAATATCACCGTCAGAAGGCTCCAGTGTCTCGGCTTTCTCCAACGAATCAAGGGCGCGGACGAACTGATTCGTTACGGCGAAAAGCTGCGCCTGTTTAATGTAGAAAACGGCAGCGAAAGGATGTTGGTTCACGGCATATTCTACCACTTGCAAAGCCTTGATCGGATCATTCTTTTCCATATAGTAATCGATGATCCCTTCAAAAGCTTGTGTATCAAAAAAGTATTGATCCTTGTTGCGAATCATTTCTTCGTAACGTGCCACCGAGAATTTCGGATCCTCGGCCGGCCCATATTCGAAATCGTCTTCCATCTAATCTCCTTACTTTATAAGAACTAACTCCGCGATTTTCAACTCATTGCCCGTCACAATCCTCATTTGATGATAACAAAATAGGATTTGTGGGAAGATATTCTCAACATAAGTTTTCAACAATTTGAAAACAAAGGGTGAAACCCATAGTAAATCAGTGTTTTACAAATATGGTGTTTGTCGATAATCGGGACAGGTTCAAGCAGGTGCCGTTCGTGTGTATGCGCTTTCCCCACCATGTCATAATCTTCCTTTGTCAAATCGACTGCAAAGATATGCATAATCCGCGAATACCACGTGCCGGGAGCCGGATATTCCGCAGAAAGGTTTACCTTTGAAAGACGTAAACCAACATTATGGCGATTGAGATGGATATTGCAGCTACACTGGGCCGGTTAAACCTCCGGCCGATTAACCCCGCATGGAGTACAGGAGTCGAATGCGGCGGAGAAGAGGGAACGTTGATAAAGAGCTTCTCCCCTGTGGATGGGCGCCCGATCGGCGCTGTGGTACCAGCAACCCAGGAAGATTTTGAGCAAGTGTTAAACCGTGCATCAGCCGCCTTTCATCAGTGGCGGGAGCTGCCTGCACCCAAGAGAGGCGAGATTGTGCGTCAGTTCGGTGACGTGTTGCGGAAACACAAGCAGGATCTGGGAACGCTGGTCTCCTATGAAATGGGCAAGAGCTTGCAAGAGGGTCTTGGTGAAGTGCAGGAAATGATTGATATCTGTGATTTTGCGACGGGTTTGAGCCGGCAGCTTTATGGGTTCACCATGCAATCGGAACGGCCCGGCCACCGCATGTACGAGCAATGGCTTCCTTTGGGTGTCGTGGGCATCATTTCTGCATTTAATTTTCCGGTGGCGGTATGGAGCTGGAATGCCGCCATAGCATGGGTGTGCGGCAACGTATGTGTCTGGAAGCCTTCGGAAAAGACACCGCTTACAGCGACGGCGTGCCAGGCGCTCATGTCCGAAGTACTGATGGCAAATGGATTGCCGGAAGGCATCTCCTGTTTAATGCAAGGAGGGCGTGAACAAGGGGAGTGGTTGGCTGGCGATAAGCGCGTTGCCCTCATTTCAGCTACGGGTTCCACGCGCATGGGAAAGGCCGTAGCGGCGGCCGTTGCCTCCCGGCTAGGCAAGAGCATCCTGGAACTGGGCGGCAATAATGCAATTATCATCAGCCCGAGCGCAGACCTTGACGTGGCGTTGACCGCGGCGGTATTCGGAGCCGTCGGTACGGCGGGTCAGCGCTGCACCACGACGCGCCGTCTTATTATCCATGAATCTGTGTATGAGACCTTCATAGCGCGGTTGGTCGGTGCATACCGGCAGCTCCGAATCGGAAATCCGTTGGATGAACGGACTCATGTCGGACCGCTGATTGATAAAAACGCTGTGGACGCATATCTGGCGGCAATAGCCGAGTGTAAAAGCGAGGGCGGGGAATTTATAGTCGAAGGAGGAGTGCTTGAAGGGGTAGAATACGGTTCCGGATGTTATGTGAGGCCATGCATAGCGGCAGTGTCGCCGGATTTCAGGATTGTGAAGACGGAGACGTTTGCTCCGATATTGTATGTCATGAAATACCAGATGTTGGATGAAGCAATACGGATTCAAAACGACGTACCCCAAGGCCTTTCATCTTCCATTATGACTTCAGATCTACGTGAAGCGGAGAGGTTTCTTTCGGCGACGGGCAGTGACTGCGGCATTGCCAACGTTAATATCGGTACATCAGGAGCGGAGATCGGAGGCGCCTTCGGCGGGGAAAAGGAAACCGGTGGCGGCCGGGAATCGGGATCAGACGCATGGAAGGCATATATGCGGCGCCAAACAACTACAATTAACTATTCCGACAAGCTGCCATTGGCTCAAGGGATCCGGTTTGACTTGTGACGGTCAGCCGTTTGGGATACCGGATGGAACTTTTTAAACATTCGTGTAAACGTTTGCATCATTCCATGGATCTGGCTATCTTAGCCATTCCAATGGTAAGCGAGCAATAGAATACAACTTTAAACAGAGATCATGAGTACACATTATGAATCCCGTTATGCGATAGGGCCCACTGAAGCCAAAGCGTTGGATACGCCTGGGCTGCGGCAGCAGTTTTTGATTGAACAAGTTTTTTCTGATGACAATGTCCGTTGGGTGTATACACACTATGACCGTTATATGGCCGGAGGAGCAAAGCCTGTGGACCATGCGCTGGCCCTGGAAACGATTGACCCGCTGAAAGCCGGGTATTTCCTTGAACGGAGGGAGCTGGGTATCATTAATGTAGGAGGCAAAGGAAAGGTAACGGTGGATGGATCGGTGTATGAGCTGGATTTCAAGGAGGCGCTTTATATAGGCAGAGGCAGCGAACAGGTGATGTTTTCCAGCGATAATGCAACCGTTCCGGCCAAGTTTTACTTGAACGCCGCGCCGGCGCATCAAACTTATCCGACGGTTAAAGTTACCAAAGCGGAGGCGGAAATCGTGGAACTGGGTAACCTGGAAACAGCCAACCACCGGGTTATCAATAAGCTGCTTGTCAACAGTGTTGTGAAAACCTGCCAACTTCAGATGGGGATGACAGAGCTGAAGATGGGCAGTGTGTGGAACACCATGCCGGCGCATACGCACGATAGACGGATGGAGGTCTATTTTTACTTTGAGGTACCTGAAGGCCAGGCGGTGTGTCACTTTATGGGGCAGCCGGACGAAACGCGCCATATCTGGATGCAGAATGAGCAGGCCGTGATTTCTCCGCCCTGGTCAATACACGCTGGAGCAGGCACGAGCAACTATACCTTTATCTGGGGCATGGCCGGGGAAAATCTGGATTATGACGATATGGACAAGAGGGCAATTACCGAACTGAAATAATCACTCGATTTAAGGATAATGAGCAGAAAAAGCGCCTTTTTTCTTTTATGTATGGCTTTATTGTCGGCATGCGATAGCCAGCAACAAGCGCCTAAGATTGTGATCAGCAACCCGGTTCCTGCCGATCGGGAGGAGTTGGTGAGTATTCCTTATGTCGATTTTACCGAAACGTTTGGAAATGACAGTGCTTTTAAGGTGATTGATCGGGCCAGCGGGAAGGAAATTCCCTACCAACTGGAGATGCGCGGTTCGGGGGAAGTGCAGGCAATATTACTGTATGTGCATGTTCCGGCATCGGGCGAGGTAACGCTGGCCGTAGAGCCGGGAGAGCCTACTCCGGTAAAGCCGCGTACGTTTGCCCGGTATGTGCCGGAGCGGTTTGACGATTTCGCCTGGGAAAATGATATGGTTGCCTTCCGGATGTATGGCAAGGCGCTGGAGGGAAGACCGGATGATGCGCAGGGGCTGGATCTCTGGTCGAAACGCACGGCAAACCTTGTCATTGATAAATGGTATGCTCATGGCGATTATCATACGGATCATGGTGAGGGAATGGATTATTACTCCGTCGGGCAGACCCTGGGGGCAGGCGACATCGCACCGCTGGTTGACGGACAACTCGCTTATGCTAAACATTACCGGACATACGAAGTTCTCGACAACGGTCCGTTGCGCACGACCTTCCGGCTGGATTATGAACCTTGGAAAGTGGGCGACAGGACGGTGTCTGTAAGCAAGTTGTACAGCTTGGATGCTGGCGCGCAGCTGAATCGGGTGGAGGTGACTTACAAGGTTGACGGGGATGGCAGGTTACCCGTGGCTATCGGTATCGCGCGCCGTAACGGCGAGGGAACCCTTTTAAGGGATGGGGGAACGGGGGTACGCGGCTACTGGGAGCCTGAACACCCTGAACACGGGGTTACGGGGGTGGGGATAGTACTGGAGAAGGGAGCCTTTGAAAGCGATAGTGACGAGCCCGCTCAATACCTGGCGGTGCTGACCGCGGAAAATGAACAGCCTATCGTTTACTACAATGGCGGTACCTGGGATCGGGCCGGCCGGTTCTCGACGGCGGACGAATGGTTTGATTATCTTGAAATGCATAGGGAAAAGCTGGCGGCTCCGTTAGCGGTAACCGTAAATTGATAAACTAGACAACAGATGGCAATAAAACAGTTATTTGATCTAAGCAGAAAAGTCGCCCTGGTAACCGGGTGTAAGCGTGGCATCGGAAAAGCGATTGCCGAGGCCTTAGCTGAGGCGGGTGCGGATGTGATCGGTGTCTCGGCTTCTCTTGAGCCGGAGGGAAGCGAAGTAGCCCGTGCTGTCGAAGCTGCTGGGCGCACATTTTATGCTTACCAGGCCGATTTTGCTAACCGCCAGGCGTTATATACATTTATTGAGCACGTTAAAGCACAGCACCCACGCATCGATATTTTGTTCAACAATGCCGGGACCATCCTGCGTAAGCCCGCTGTGGAGCACCCTGACGAATACTGGGATCGAGTTATTGAAATCAACCAGAATGCGCAGTTTATCCTGACGCGGGAGATTGGGAAAGAGATGGTGGTCCGCGGCAGCGGAAAGGTGGTGTTTACCGCATCGCTGCTCACTTTTCAGGGTGGAATAAATGTACCGGGTTATGCGGCTTCTAAAGGAGCCGTCGGCCAGCTCACTAAAGCCTTTGCTAATGAATGGGCCGCTAAGGGCGTAAACGTAAATGCCATTGCGCCAGGATACATTTCTACAGATAACACCGAAGCACTCCGGGCTGACGCGGATCGCAGCCGCTCCATACTGGAACGGATACCTGCGGGACGATGGGGCGAACCGGATGATTTCAAGGGACCGGCTGTGTTTCTGGCTTCGGATGCAGCGAATTATGTGCACGGAACGATTCTGACCGTGGATGGCGGTTGGATGGGAAGGTAGGTAGCCAGTGATGCGGTCTATCGATAGAGGCCTTTGGCTTCGATAAAGTCCAACACTTTGTCCGGGACGAAATAACGTATGTCTTTCCCTTTTTTCAGTGCATTGCGGATGAATGTTGCTGAAAATTCCATAAGGGGAGTGTCAGTAATGGTGATAGCGTGGTGGTCATCTAGCTCATTGGGTACTGGATGGCCAGGGCGCGGATAGACGTAAATGCGATAATCCCGTAAAAGTATTTCGTAATTTTTCCACTTATGAAGGGAAGCCAGGTTATCGGAACCCATGATCAGGACGAACTTCCTGTCCGGATGTTTTTCGCGCAAATACGAAAGGGTGTCGACCGTATAAGAAGGTTGGGGCAGGGAAAACTCAATCGTGCTGCTACGGATCCGGTCTGCCGGTTCAAGGGCTAAGTTTACCATTTCCAAGCGATCGTACATGTTGATGAGTGAATCCTTTTTTTTAAGTGGGTTGTGAGGTGAGATTACCAGCCAGACTTCGTCTAGATCAGTATAGTTCGCCATGTAGCTGGCGATGATCAGGTGACCGGTGTGAATAGGGTTGAACGATCCGAAAAATAGTCCGACACTTTTCATAACGAAGGGTATCAGGTAGCAAGAAAATCGAGCATCAATTTTTCAGCCTCGGCGCAGGCCCTCTCAAGCACGTCATTATGGAGGATGACGTCAAAACGGCCGGCGTACCCAAGCTCCTTTTCTGCCTTGGCTATACGTTCGGCCAGTTTATCATCACTGTCTGTGCCCCTCCCGCGGAGCCGCTGTACCAAGACATCCATGGATGGCGGTTGCACAAAGACCGCCAGCGCGCGGTCGGCAAACTTCCGCTTGAGGTGAAGCCCGCCTTCTACGTCGATATCAAAGATCACGTGTTTCCCCAGTGCCCAGATCCGCTCGACTTCTGACCGCAGTGTGCCGTAAAACGTACCGGAATAAACTTCTTCAAATTCAATAAATTCCTTTTTTGCTATGCGGTGCAGGAACTCTTCCTTGGAAATGAAATAATAGTCTCTTCCGTCTACTTCCCCTTCACGCGGGGCCCTGGTGCTCGCCGATATAGAAAAGCTGATTTTATCGGGGTGCTTCGTTAGTAAGCGTTTAACGATGGTGGTCTTGCCGGCGCCCGACGGCGCCGAGAATATGATGAGTTTTCCTTCCATGGGCAATTATAGCACGTTTAGCAGCTGCTCCTTGATTTTTTCCAGCTCTTCTTTCATCCGGATCACGACTTGTTGGATGCCGGCATGATTAGCCTTGGAACCCAGCGTGTTGATCTCGCGCCCCATTTCCTGAGAGATGAAGCCAAGCTTTTTCCCATTGGCATCAACGGCTTCGAGCGCTTGAAGAAAATAGTTGCAATGGCTGCGCAGACGCACTTTCTCCTCGGTAATGTCGAGCTTGTCAATGTAATAGATCAGTTCCTGTTCAAACCGGTTCATGTCTATATTTTCTTTACCGACCACCTCTTCCATATAGTGACTGATCCGCTCACGGATAAGGGGGATGCGATCAGTCTCCACGTTTTCCACTTCTCCGAGAAGTTGCAGGATGCCGTGCGTCCGGGCAGATAGGTCCTGCCGCAGAACTTCCCCTTCGTCTTTTCTGAAGACGTCTAAGTGAGCTACGGCTTCTTTGAATGCGTCCATTAGCAGGAGCGCCTCTTCTTCATCCGCAACCTCTTCGCTGTGACTGATGACTTCCGGCATATTGAGCGCCATTTCAAACAGGTTGCCGCGGTCTGTTCCAAGGTCCGCAGCGATGTTGTCCAATTGCCGGTAGTATTTCTTGAGCAGATCGGAATTGATCGTGGCGGCAGCCGCCGACAAATCCACGTATTCTACGCTGACCGTAATGTTGACTTTGCCCCGTTCAATAAGCCGGGAACACTCGCTGCGCAGCCAGAGTTCCTTGTCGGAAAACGCCTTCGGCAACCGGAGGTTAAGTTCGAGGAACTTCGAGTTCAACGACTTGATTTCGACAGTGTATTTTACCTTCTGGTTGTCTTTGGCGCCGAGGCCATAACCGGTCATGGATTTGATCATGTGCAAAGGTAATAAAATACCAGGAAACGAGTCACCAATCGTGCTTGGCGATAATTACGCAGAGGTAAGATTGGTAGGTGCCGCCATCAGGTACACGGACAAAGCCTATGCCGATGTCCTGCAGTGAGGCGTTCCATTTATCCATACCCAATAAATGTTTGCGGTGATGAAAGCCCGGAGAGTTTTTACCGATAATCATCGCTTTAATGCCAGCCGTGGCCGAGGGGTAGTTGGCCGCGATCGACTCGAAATTATTGGCAGTGCTGCGCTTCAGCCAATTGGGGTTAAGTCTATATCCCGCCCGGTTGATGTGATAATTGGGGCCAAGCCCGTCCGGGTCAGTGTGATCAAAATAGTCGCGCCTCGCCATGTCCATCGCGCGTGCCTCTGCCACCTCAGCGAGTGTTTGATTCCAGAGCAGCTGAGTCCTTGTAATGTTGGCTTTAGACGGAAGACCCAGTTCGCGGGCGTACGCTCCGGGATTTTGCCGGATTTTGTTGAGTAGCACATATGCGGATTGTGCGTCCCTACGGTCCACGAAGGGCCGTGCGGGAAGAGTAAGGCCGGAGAAAAGAGCGAATGCGGTAATAGACAGAAGGATTATTTTCACTATGCTGGGTTTTCTTTCTTCTTTCCGCGGAAAACTTCAATCAACGGGGGCAGCAACGATAATAAAATGATAGCGAAAATGACATACGTAAAGTTGTCTTTGATGATCGGTAGACCGCCAAAAAAATATCCTAAAAACAAGAATGATGACACCCAGAGAATGGCGCCAATGACATTATATGAGGCGAACCGGCCGTAGCTCATCGTTCCGACACCCGCGACGAAAGGTGCGAATGTACGGATAATGGGAACGAAACGGGCGTAAATGATGGTTTTGCCACCGTACTTCACATAAAATTGCTGTGTTTTTTCGAGGTATTCCCTCTTTAGTAATCGGTAACGCCCGCTGAACGCCCTGGGCCCCACATATTTTCCTATGTGATAATTGGCCATATCACCAAGAATGCCTGCAATAATCAATAAAACGCACATCAACACAACGTTCAGTTCGCTTTCTGGTTTGGCAATGATCGCCCCTGCGGCGAACAACAGGCTATCTCCTGGCAAAAACGGCGTGACGACCAAGCCGGTCTCAGCAAAGATAATGAGAAAGAGAATGAGATATGTCCACGTTTTATAGTCGTTAACGATGTCGACCAGGTGCTGGTCGATATGTAGGATAAAATCGATAAGTGATGAAATGAGTTCCAAGTTCCGTTAACCCAAATTATTCAACATGACCGGCATTACCAACATCAGGATATCCTCGCTTTCATCCTTAACAGCCGGAAGCAGCAGCCCGGCGCGGTTCGGTGTGCTCATTTCCAGGACGACTTCGTCGCTATCCAGGTTATTCAGCATTTCAACAAGGAATTTGGCGTTGAATCCGATCTCCATGTCCTCGCCTTCAAACTGACAGCTTAGCCGCTCATGTGCCTCGTTGGAAAAGTCCAGGTCTTCTGCGGATATGTTCAATTCGCTTCCGGATATTTTTAACCGCACCTGATGGGTAGTCTTGTTGGCGAAGATGACTACGCGACGAAGCGAGTTGAGGAAGGTTGGGCGGTCAAGCGTAAGCTTGTTCGGGTTTACCTGTGGGATAACTGCTTCGTAATCGGGATACCTTTCATCGATCAGCCGACAGATGAGATGAATGCTTCCGAACTTGAAAAAAGCGTTGGTGCTATTGTACTCCATCGACACGCTGACATCTTCTGTGGGAAGGGACGATTTCAGCAACGAAAGCGCTTTTTTGGGCAATATCAATGAGGTTGGCCTTTGGCTTCCGATATCATTCCGGCGGTACCGCACCAGTTTATGCGCATCCGTAGCTACAAACGTAACGGACTGCTCGGCCAACTGTACCAGCACCCCCGCCATGGCGGGGCGCAATTCGTCGTTGCTGACTGCAAAAATGGTTTTATTGATTGCCTCTGACAACACTGATGCCGGAATGTTGACCGTTGAAGCGTTGTCCACGACCGGAATCTTCGGGAAATCATCGGCGTTTTCCCCGCTCAGTTTGTATTTGCCGTCTCCAGCACTGATTTCTATAGCCAGTGTCTGGGTATCTACGGAGAATGCAACCGGCTGATCCGGCAGGGTCTTCAATGTTTCGATCAATATCTTCGAAGGCATGGCCACCCGGCCTTCTTCTTTAGCTTCTATGGGCAGCGAAGTAACCATGCTTGTCTGAAGATCCGTAGCGGAAATGGTGAGCACATTGTCCTTTATTTCAAACAGGAAGTTCTCCAATATCGGAAGCACCGTGCTGCTGCTTGAAGCTCCGCTGACGGCCTGCAATTGCTTTAATAATATGGAAGTAGAAACAATGAATCTCATGGCTGAACTTTATCCGTGCAATGATAAGGAAAAGATTTGGTATTCGGGAAATGTGATTTTAAACAATAGACACCTAAGGTTGTTGTTTGTTATAGAATCAATATTTAAATGTTATGCAAAACGGTCATCATACGGACAAGGATGGTAATATCGAGCCGGAAGACAACTATGGGGCGCATCAGGAAGATCCTGCACCGGCGCCAGAGGCAATCCGCGAGCGGAATGACCGGCCAGCCAGCACGACAATTTGGATTGCGATCATCATCGCAATCGTGATATTAGGCATTGTCTATCTTATCTATATTTTCTAGTCGGCGCGCTACTATGTTGTGATCCGGCAGGCTGTTGATCCACAGTAAGGTGTCATATTACGTGTTAAAAATGTACCTTTGCCACAATGCGTATCATGGCTTTCGATTATGGCACCAAACGGGTTGGTGTTGCAGTGACTGACCCTTTACAGTTGATTGCGACAGCACTGGATACGGTGCATGCAAAAGATGCGCTGGCCTTCGTCACGGCATATCTGTCGCGGGAGCCGGTTGGGGTGTTTGTTGTGGGAGTGCCCTTGCGACTGGACGGGAGTGAATCCGAGTCGGCTCAGCATGTAAAGGGGTTTATCCGGGCGCTGCGGCGCAATTTCCCGACTGTCCCCGTGGAGACGATAGATGAACGGTTCACTTCCAAAGAAGCTTCCGCGAGCATAGCTCAAGGCGGGTTATCCCGCAAAAGACGGCAGGATAAGGCGTTGATTGATTCGGTGTCGGCGGTGCTGATTCTGCAAGCTTACCTGGAAAGGCGTGCATTTCAGAAGTAAACTATCTACCTTTGCCTGAAACTAAGGACATGCGAAACATTCGCTTTTTTGCCGAGGACACCGATTTTCAGCCCAAGCAGAAGGGGGCTATCAGACAGTGGATCACTAATTCGGCGGCGGCCGAAGGTTTCAAGACCGGGAATATCAGCATCGTTTTCTGCAGCGATGCCTATTTGCTTGAGATCAACCAGCGGTATCTCAGTCACGACACGTTCACTGATATTGTCACCTTTGATAATAGCGAAAAGGAAGCGGTAATCGCCGGAGACATTTTTATCAGCATAGACCGCGTGCGGGAAAACGCCGTGAAGTTCGCCGTCTCTGAACAAGAGGAGTTGCACCGGGTGATTATTCACGGTGTACTGCATCTTTGCGGATACAAGGACAAGACGAAAAAGGACAAGGCGTTGATGACCGAGAAAGAAGACTTTTATCTATCGATGTGTCCATTCGCCAGGTAGCGACAGGAATGCTGAAGTCGCAAGGAAAGCGAAGGGTGATGGGTGTCTGCTGAAAAGGCAGAAGGACGACCAAGTCGGTGAAGGACTTGGTCATCTGTGGTCCTAATTTCTTTTCCTCGGAAAGGCGGGCTTAAAACCGCTCGAACCGGGAAAAGAAGAAGTTGCCTTCAATTTCCGCGTTCTCATCGGAATCCGACCCATGGATGGCGTTTGCCTCAATGGATTTCGCATATTTGTTGCGGATGGTGCCGGGCTCGGCTTTAGCAGGGTCAGTTGCTCCGATCAATTTACGGAATTCTTCGACGGCGTTTTCCTTTTCCAGGATAGCAGCCACGATCGGTCCGGAAGTCATAAATTCAACCAGTTCGCCGTAAAACGGACGTTCTTTGTGCACAGCGTAAAACGCACCGGCTGTTTCCTGACTCAAGCGAATATATTTCATCGCCACAATCTTGAATCCACCGGCAATGATATCGTTTAAAATTGCACCGGTGTGGCCATTGCTTACCGCATCGGGCTTGATCATTGTGAATGTTCTGTTAGTTGCCATTTACGAAAATTTTTGCAAAGGTACATGAAGTTTTTCGGAAACCCGAACGGACCGTTAAAAGAGGTTGTTATATTTGCCCCTACTATGAGATGTAACCAATTTCCAATTTTCCTTTTCGTTGTTGGGCTCGTTATTTGCGTCAGCGGTTCATTGGTTGTCGCACAATCAACGGTCGAGCGCGAGATTGCAGCCATTATGGCGGATTATGAAGCGGTCGGCGCGTCCGTTGCTGTGGTGAAGAACAATAAAATTGTATACAACCGTTCCTTTGGGCTGAAGGATGTCGATACGCAGGCTCCATTGCAGAACACGGATGTATTCCGTATCGCTTCCATCTCCAAATCGTTTGTTGCAACCGGCATCATGCAGCTGGTTGAGGCCGGAAAGCTCTCTTTGGACGACGATGTGGGCCGGTTGATCGGCTTTCGCGTACGGAACCCCCGCTACCCCGATTCAGTGATCACGTTGCGGATGATCCTGTCTCACCGCTCAAGTATCAGTGACAAAAACGGGTATTTCACCCTGGATGCCATGCATCCGGATCGCGATCCCGAGTGGGCAAGAGCCTATAACGACTATGCGCCAGGGACAGATTACCAATATTGCAACCTGAACTTCAATCTGGCGGGTGCGATTCTTGAAAAATACGCAGGAGAACGTTTCGACCGTTATATTCAGCGCCGTATCCTGCAACCGCTGGGGCTCTATGGAGGTTATAATGTGGACGAGCTCGACAGCAGTCGGTTTGTTACGCTGTATGCATACGATGGGGAAGCCGGGCGGTTCAATGCTTCGCCGTCAGCTTATCAGTCACGCTCCGAAGCGTTGAAAAACTATCAGTTGGGGTATAGTGCGCCCGTTTTCTCGCCGACCGGTGGCATGAAGCTGTCTGCTGCCGACCTGGCCCGGTATATGACCATGCACATGAACTACGGTGAAACCGAGGGAGTCCGTATTCTTTCAGAGGCGGGTAGCCGCGCCATGCAGGCCGTGCAGAGCCAGAAGTCAGGCTATGGGATGGCACTGAGAACGATTGATGATCTTATTCCAGACAAGAAGATGACAGGCCATGAAGGGATTGCCTACGGCCTGTACAGTGCGATGTATTTCCAACCAGAGGAGAAATTCGGGATTGTGGTGATTACCAATGGCTGTAACACCGGCTTTTCACAGGGCGATGTTATCAACGACTTTCTACGTGCCATGTACAGCTGCTTGTATAAGAACTTCTTGCTGTAAGATTTTATAGTTATCTTTGCGGTAGCATGGGATATGGTCTAAAGGTTACCATCGATAAGGATTCCGGATTCTGTTTCGGAGTGGTATACGCCATTGATATGGCGGAAGAAATACTCGAGCAGGACGGATATTTGTATTGCCTCGGTGATATCGTGCATAATGATGAGGAGGTGGCACGCTTAAAGGCGAAAGGCCTGCGCATCATCAGCCACGATCAGTTGCCCTCACTGAGGAACGAGAAAGTGCTTATCCGCGCGCACGGCGAGGCGCCCGAAACATACCGCACTGCGCTCGAAAACAACATTACGCTTATTGATGCTTCCTGCCCGGTGGTGCTGAAGCTGCAGAACCGGGTGAAGACGTCATATGATCAACAGGAGAAGATACTGATCTACGGGAAGCATGGACATGCTGAGGTCATAGGTCTTCAAGGTCAGACCAACGGCGAGGCCCTCGTATTCCAGGACATAACCGAACTGGATGATGCAGAATTGCCTCAGGCCTTTACGCTTTATAGCCAGACGACGAAGAGCACGGATAAGTTTTACGCGATCAAGGACGAACTGCTGCGCAGGGGATATGAGGTTAAGGCCAACGACACCATTTGCCGCCAGGTTTCCAACCGGTATGATGAGCTCGGCGAGTTCGCCGCCCGCTATGACAAAGTGGTCTTTGTTTCGGGCAAAAAGTCATCGAACGGGCGCGTGTTGTATGACGTGTGCCTTAAGAGTAATCCGAACAGCTATTTTGTGTCGGGCCCCTCAGAGCTGCGGCGGGAAGACTTTGGGCCAGACGATACAGTGGGGGTCTGTGGAGCGACTTCAACGCCGATGTGGCTGATGGAGGAGGTAAAAACAAAGCTTGAAAGCTTCTGACAGTCATATAAATATCAAAATCCAGCCCCGTTACCGCCTCCCCTTTCCAATTCCGTATCTTTGTTGCGATGAGTAAAGCGAAGAAGGGCATCTTGTTGATAAATTTGGGTACGCCGGACAGTCCTGGCGTCCAAGACGTAAAACGCTATCTTACCGAATTTTTGATGGACGGCCGGGTCATCGACATCCCTGCTTGGCGCCGGACAATGTTGGTAAAAGGCATCATTGTGCCGTTCCGAGCACCCAAGTCTGCTAAAGTTTACAAAGCCATCTGGGACGAAGAGACCGGATCACCCTTATTGCATTACAGCCGCTTACAGCAAAGGCTCCTGCAGGATCGCTTGGGCGAGGGGTATCATGTAGAGCTGGCAATGCGCTACCAGAACCCTTCCATTCCAGACGCTTTGGCCGAACTTAAACAGCAACAGGTAGATAGTATCCGGCTTATCCCGCTTTTTCCGCAATATGCATCGGCGACAACCGGATCGGTGATAGAAAAGGTCATGGAGGTGATGCGCAGTTGGCCTACGTTTCCCGAGCTTTCCATAGTGAACCAGTTCTATGACAATGAGTTGATGATTGATGTGTTCGCTGAACATGCACAGAGATATCAACCGGAGACCTACGACCACTTCCTGTTCAGTTACCATGGGCTTCCGGTCCGGCAGCTACTCCATGTGGACGGTTCAGGTACACACGTATGTGATCAAGCGGGGTGCCGGGAACGGATAGATGAAGCCAATAAGTTTTGCTACGTAGCTCAATGTTACGCGACCTCCCGGGCTATCGCGGAACGCCTCGGTATCTCGTCCACCGATTATACCGTGTGTTTTCAATCCCGGCTGGGTAAGACACCGTGGATACAGCCTTATACCAGCGATGTACTGAAGGATGTGGCCGCAAAAGGCAAAAAGCGGCTGTTGGTATTCAGCCCTGCGTTCGTGGCTGACTGCTTGGAGACTATCTACGAGATTGGCACAGAATATGCCGTAGAGTTTAAGGAGCTAGGAGGAGAACAGGTGCAACTGGTGGAAAGCCTTAACGGTAACCCTAAGTGGATAACGGCTATGGAGCAGCTGGCTACCGGTAAGCTGGTAAACTGGCCGCAACAAGACAGACTGGTAATATAACATGATTATTTTCAACACTTTCATACTTCTTTTCATTGATTTTTACATTTACAAGGCTTTACGGGCCTCAGCGCTAAAATGGGCCAGGACGAGGCGTTTCACCCGGTTGTGGTGGGGGTATAGTTTGGCACTTGCCGGCGCTATGCTGCTCAGTGTATATGTGGATATACCGTTGATGGTGCGTTCGATCTTTCTTGTGGCCTTTTTCCTGACTTTTACCGCGAAATTCATTTACCTGATGGTTCTGCTGGCTGATGATATCCGGCGCGGGGCAATCTGGCTGAAAAGGCTTTTTATTCCAGACAAGATCGAGCCGGAATTGGCGGAAGGGCCGCTTCCAGAGCAACCAAAGAACGGAATTACGCGATCAGAGTTCCTCACCAAAGCAGGCATTCTTGTGGCGTCCGTACCGATCGCTCCCATGGGCTGGGGCGTTATCTCGGGGGCTTACGACTACCGCGTGCGCCGGCAGAAGCTGTACTTACCCAATCTGCCAAAGGCTTTTCACGGCATGAAAATCGGGCAGATTTCTGATATCCACTCCGGTAGTTTTTACAATAAACGAGCGGTGCAGGGAGGAGTGGAGATGCTGTTGGCTGAAAAACCTGACGTGGTGTTTTTTACCGGCGATCTGGTCAATAGCCAAGCAAACGAAATGCGGGATTACCAAGATATTTTCGCGAAAGTACAGGCTCCGCTGGGCGTTTACTCGGTATTGGGTAACCATGACTATGGCGATTATCACTACGGACCGGAGCCATCGGCAGCCAAAGCGCATAATCTGCAACAGCTGAAGGACACGCACAAAGTGATGGGTTGGAACCTGTTGCTTAATGAGCACCGTAAACTACGTGTCGATAATGAGGAGCTCGGCATTATCGGGGTAGAAAACTGGGGTGCGGGTAGCCGGTTTCCGAAGCTGGCCAAGCTGGAAGATGCGCTGCAGGGAACGGAAGAATTGCCCGTGAAGCTTTTGCTGTCACATGACCCTACTCACTGGAAGGGGCAGGTACTTAATCGTCCGGATGTGGACATTACATTCAGCGGGCACACGCACGGTATGCAGTTCGGAGTGCGTGCCGGAAACTTCAAGTGGAGTCCGGCACAGTATATCTACAAGGAGTGGGCTGGCCTTTATAAGTCTGGCGATCAGCAGCTGTACGTAAACACTGGGTTCGGATTTCTCGGTTATCCGGGCAGAGTAGGAATATTGCCTGAGATTACCGTTTTCGAGCTGTTAAGGGCGTAACCTATTCGCTCCGGTTCCAGTATATTTTAAGATTGTGAGAATCGCTTCCCACAGCTACAATATCCGGCAGCCCGTCGTTATTCAAGTCCGCCACGGTGAGGTCTTCACAGGACATGTCGCCCCCATCAACCAATGAAATGTTCCAGGCCTCCCATAATGAATTGAATGGTGTATACAGTTTGATGCCTACCCGCCCGTTTTTGTCTGGCTTGCGCCACCCTGCGACCACCTGGTCGCGCCCCTGACCTATAAAGTCGGCGACGGCCAGAGCGCAGGCTTCATGCAGGTCTTCGTCGAGCACGACGCGGTCCGCCTGGCTCAAAGAAGCGCCCTCTTTTCGCGGTACGTATACAGTCACCTCGTTCCCATGCACCGGCTCGATCGCAGCCATGATCGGCGTGGCGTCTCCCGCAGAGCCCATATGTACTTCTCCCAGACTCTTGCCCTTGTCCTGCCCCTGACGGCTCCGGCCCGGACGCCACTTACCCTTCTTATAGTGGAAAATCTGTACACCTGCTTCGTTGCTCACATATACCGACTCCCCTTGGCCGTCGCGGCCAATGCCAAGGCTGTGCGTAGCGCGTGCGGACTGGCCAACCGTCCACTGCGGCCATTCCTGCCGTGGGTCATCCGGCCGCTCATAAGCAGTCACTTTCATGTCCGGGCCGCGATTAGCTTTATTGCTCTCACTGGGCAGGGAAAGCACGACAAGATGAAACCGGCCGGGGAGCGCCTCCGCCCACCGTATACTGTGGGCGCCGGATCCTCCATGGAGGCGTATGGGACTCCAGCGTGCCGTCGGATTCTCGGGCCTTTCCAGGTAATACACGGTGCCGGCACCGACTGCGACCTCTGCTTTTCCGTCTCCATCAATGTCCCGTGCGGCGATGCATGTCTGATCCTGCTCGCCAAGGTTCTCTGCGAGAATGAATTTTTTCCAGTCGCCATTCCGGTACCAGGCGAATACACGGCCGTCCGCCAACAAAACATCGGGCTTGCCATCACCGTCCACGTCGCCGATAGCGATGCTATAGCCGGCGTCAACCCGGTCATCGATCAACTGTGGCTGAAAGAATGGCTCTTTCGGCCCTGAGAGGAAGAAGTAGCACAAGGGAAAGATTGCAAAAAACATGGTCATGCTATTGGTCATGCAAAAATAAGCAACAAATCGACGGATCGCTTTGTTTCCGGAGCTTGCATATGATTGGTAAGTTGCCTATGTTTGGTCTATGAAACATGCGGCGCTTATTGTTATTGGCTGTCTGTTTGCCGCTATGGGAGCAGTAGCGCAGGACACAACGGCTTTTCGGCCGGAGCTTTTTGTTCACCGTGGCGATACCCTGCCCTACCGTATACTTTATCCGGACAACTTTGATCCGGAGAAGAAGTATCCGGTGCTGTTTTTCCTCCATGGCGCGGGCGAGCGTGGTAGGGATAACGTTAAACAACTTACGCATGGAGGGGAGCTATTTCTATCAGACACTATACGGGATAAGTTTCCGGCGATCATAGTTTTTCCACAATGTCCGGAAGGGGATTACTGGAGTAATGTAAGGATGGAGCGCCAGGCAGATGGGACCAGGGAGTTTAATTTCCGGACGGGTGGCCGGCCGACGGAGGCAATGAAGTTATTCTTGAGACTGACGAAGCAGTTATTGGCACACCGAGCCGTGGATCCGAAGCGGATTTATATCGGCGGATTGTCAATGGGGGCAATGGGTACCTATGAGGCCCTGAGACGGAAACCTGGATTATTCGCCGCCGCGTTCGCCATCTGCGGCGGGGACCATACCTCCAACGTTCGCAAATATCGGCATGTGCCACTTTGGATTTTCCATGGAGAACTGGACGACGTGGTGCCATCTACCCATTCACATGTTCTTGTGACGGAGCTTAACCGGTTAGGCGCTGAGCCGAGGAAAACATTTTATCCGAAAGCAAACCATAATAGTTGGGACGCCGCCTTCGCAGAACCCGAATTGCTGCCCTGGCTGTTCAGTCACACAAAGAACTGAAGGAGCGTGTAACACTTCGGTGGGACGGAGGTCTAATGGCTAAACAGTAGCAGCATGCCGGTTAAAATGTCGTATAGGGAGAATGTGAAGCTGTCGTTGCAGGCGATCAGCAGCAACAAACTGCGTACATTTCTCACGGCTCTGATTATTGCAATCGGCATAACGGCCTTAGTGGGTATTCTCACCTCTATAGACGCAATCAGAAGTTCACTGACCGACTCGTTTTCTGCGATGGGATCCAATTCATTCAACATCCGGAATAGGGGACTGAATGTTCAGATCGGCGGGAGTGGTACGCGTCCCAAACAATTTCCGCCGATCAACTACTATCAGGCAAAAGCTTTTAAGGAAGGATTTACATATCCAGCGGTTGTCTCCATAAGTACATATGCGTCTTTCGGTGCCACGGCAACATATAAAAGTGAGCAGACGAACCCCAACATCAATGTGTTGGGAGCGGACGAGAATTACCTGGAGACAGCGGGCTATAAGCTATCTATTGGGCGTAATTTCTCCCAACGGGAAATAGCGTACGGCAGTGGGGTAGTTATCGTCGGCTCCGAGATTATCAGACGCCTTTTCAAGAATAATGAAGATCCACTTAACCAGTACATTACCATCGGAAACGCTCGCTATGCTATCATTGGCGTATTGGAAGATAAGGGGTCGAGCGCCGGGTTCGGCGGCGACAAAACCTGTATTATTCCCTTGCTCCGTGCCCGTGCGGTGATGGCACTTGGGCAACCTTCCTACACCATTACCGTGATGGCCGCCAACCCCCAACAAGTGGAGATGGCGATCGGTGAGGCCACCGCATTATTTCGCAATGTCCGTGGATTGCGGGTGGGGCAGGAGACGAATTTCGAAATCACCAAAAGTGATGCTGTGGCACAGATCCTTTTTGAAAGCCTGATGTATGTGCGCATCGGGGCAGTGGTGATTGCCTTAATTACCCTAATCGGTGCGTCGATTGGCCTGATGAACATTATGCTCGTGTCGGTCACGGAGCGCACCAGGGAGATCGGCATCCGCAAAGCTATCGGTGCCACGCCACGTGTTATACGCAGGCAATTTCTCACCGAAGCGGTGGTTATCTGCTTGATGGGCGGTTTTGCCGGCATCTTTCTGGGTATACTGATCGGCAATATCTTGGCCGTGGTAATGGGGGCCAGCTTCATCATCCCATGGCACTGGATCGCACTAGGCGTTGTCGTATGTGTCGGGGTAGGTATGCTTTCCGGTTATTACCCCGCGTCCAAGGCTTCACGTCTGGACCCTGTGGAGGCGCTGCGCTATGAATAGTTCCGTATGATGCGCCTGTCAACGATTTATGACGGGAAATTCCGAAATCCTGAGCGTCGTACACCCGTAGGGGATTAACGTAATTTCTTCCTCCGGTGTGTTGATATCCGGCTGGTACGTGTGACTGTGCGGCTGCGGACCCGCCATGCCATTGTACAGCTGCCAGTGCGGGATCTGCCGCGCGGTTGCTTTGATCTCAATGGGCGCATTTTCGGGGTTCCAGGGATAATTGGCGTCTTCCGGTTTGTGATGGACCACTTTGAATGCTTCCTGTAGGTCTTTGCCGGAAACATCAATCAACCCGTAGTTCCATGGTGACTCTGGGTATACCTCAAAATAGTGCTCGCCGAATTCGGCTTGGTCCTCCGGCAGTTTCCTTTTTTCCCAGCGCTCCGCAATCTTCAGCGCATAGACTAAGGGGCCGCGCTCTACAGCGGCCGAATTTTCGTACCAGGTACTGGTACGTACGGTCATGGGTAGTTCCAAGACAAGCTCATCACCGGTAACCCATAGGCGGTTGATGACGGCGATTCCGTCTTTTACTTCCATAGGCTGTACAGGTTGTCCGTTTATCTTGATCAGTGGGGCTTGGCACCATGAGGGAAACCGCAGGTGGAGCGGAAACTGCGCGGAGCTGCCGCCAGCCAAGGAGAACTGAAAGGTAACCGCCTCTTCAAAAGGGTACTGCGTTTTTTCACGGATGGTGACATTTACGCCGTCACCCACCTTGGCTGTTACCGTGCTGGGAGAGTAAACCAGTGCGGCCAGACCGCCGTCAGAAGTGGCGTACCATAGGTTCTGTGTGAATTTAGGCCAGCCCTGATGCATGTTGGAAGTGCAGCAAGGGTATCCGGTCAGCAAACCGAAAACCAGATCCGTGCCGTGGTGATTGGTATCGAAGTTATATTGGCGAAGCTGAATCTGCACCTGGTTGGCCTGCTGGAAATATTGTCGGGCCATAAAATCATCCGTAGCTTGTGTGGGCAAGGCATTGAAGGTCACACGCTCGAGGTGTTCCGCAAACTGGATATCGCCAGTGATTTCCAGCATTTTCTCCAACGAAAACATCAGTTCGACAGCTGAACAGAACTCAGAGCCCTGCGTGGGGACGTTGCCGTGCAGCCCCTCGTCGCCGCCATACATGCCCTGTGGCTGGCCGTTGAATCTACGAATGTCAGACAATCCAAGCTTCACCGCATCAAGAAAACGCTGATTGGGATTTTGCTGATAATAGATGACCGGCTCCTTCAGGCCCTGGGCCAGGTTTACGCAATGAATGCTGTTGATGCGGGTTAGTATATCGCGCTTTTCGAACAGGCCGGTAAAGTCGACGCCCTGGCTGTGAAGCAGCTCGGCTAGCGCCAGTAAGTGCTTTTCGCCGGTAATATTGTATAGCCAGTAAACCGCCTGAAGATTGTCGCCAGAGCGGTATTCGGCCCAAAAAGTCCAGTGGCCGAGCGGCTTTTCCTTTAGCGTATTCAGTTGATAACGGAAGTAACCGCTCATCAGCTTGATCACCCGGGGATCTCCGGTAGCTGAGTAGTATTGCTGGAGGATTTTAAGAACGACCATCTTCGGCCACCAGTCGTGTGCGTTGTCGCGCTGCAGACCTGGTTCAGGTTCGTAGTCCTTGGCGGGCCCGAAGTAGCCATTTTGCTGCTGGCTACCTATTGCCCATTCGATCCAGGGTTGTACCTTGGCTTTCAGCGAATCGTCATCCAGGAGATAGGCCAGGGGCAGTAAACCATCGATCCAGTAAGGGCCGCGTTCCCACTGGTCGCCATCTCCGCCCAACCAACCGTTGCGGGAACCCATAACGGAAGGATAAAGCCGGTCAAGCTGGCCCGTAGCACCATTTCTTTGGCGGATCAGCATTTCGCGTAGCCAACCTTCCGGCTTGATACTGCCTAGCGGTAATTCCATATAGGGTTTCACTTTCAGAGGTGCCCGGTTGTTTACATAAGGTTGGGCATTGCTGTGATTAGGACGGCTAAGTAATAAAAGAGCCATAAAGCCATATAGGATGCGCATGGTCGTTATTTTTCTTCGTTTAACCATATGGATGTCACGTTGCGGGGGATCCAAACTTGCATGGGATGGGCACCGCGGTTCGCCCATGCAAAGTAGGGAATCGCTTTGAACGGTTGGATAGAGGTATTCACCGAGGAACCGTCGGCTGCCGGTTTGACAAACGCAAGCTGGCCGGAGATGGTATATATGCCTCCTAAGAGATCCGGTTCCCAACTGGCTGATAAAGGTGAATCGTCTCTGAGGATGACATTGAAAATACCGTCCGGATTATCCGTTTTCTCCAGGCAATAGACCAGGGGCCCGCGCTGCAGCGCTACGCGGCCACGGTTTTGCGTCACGCTGTCTAACGCCACAACGCGCTGGATTTCCATGGGCAGCTCAAGCGTTACGCGGTCGCCTTTTTTCCAGCGGTTACGTACTATGGCATAGCCGTTTTCCATCTGGTAGGCCAGGGGTTTGCCATTCACCTGGATGACTGCCTGCTCATCTGCTTCAGCGGAGAACCGATAAAGATCTCCGGAAATGGCTTGATTGCGGGCCCATCCGGGAATGCGCAGGCGAAGTGAGAATGTCTGTGGCCGTTCAGGTTCCAGCAGGAGCGAAATGCCGCCGTCCCATGGATAGTTTGTCTGCTGTACGATCTTTACGTGGTTGCTTTCAAGTGGAACGGTCGTGGTGCTGCCGGCATAGATGTTCAGCCAGATGTCCTGACCGTCATGTGCATATAGATAATTGCCGATGGACGCCAGAAGCCGGGCTATATTGGAGGGACAGCATGCCGTTCCGAACCATTCTTTTCGGGTATCGCCCTTGTAACTGGCCAATGGATTGGGGTAGAAGAAGCGATCGCCAGCCAGGGATATTCCCGCCAGGGCCCCGTTAAAAAGGCTGCGTTCCAAGACATCGGCGAAAAGCGCATTGCCCGTGAGTTGGTTCATGCGTTGGTTCCAGAAAACCATCCCCACCGAGGCGCAGGTCTCTCCATATGCTTCGGCATTGGGTAAATCGTAACTTTTCGTGAAGCCTTCGTTATGACGGGATGAGCCGATGGCACCGGTAAGATATACGTTTCTGTGGACAACATCCTCCCAGACCCGTTGCATGGCGTTTAGATAGTCTGTATTACGTGTGTGTGAAGCAACGTCGGCCACCCCAGTATAGTAGTACATGGCACGTACCGCATGGCCGGTGATACGGCTTACCGACTCAATGGGCGCATCGTCCTGGCAATATTTCGGGCCCCATTCTGCGACTTCCCAGATCCGCCCTCTTCCGTATCCTCTTCCGCGCTGTGAAATAAACCACTCGGCGAGCTTAAGGTATTTTTCGTCGAGGGTGGCTTCATGCAATTTGACCAAGGCCAGTTCCACTTCCTGATGTCCGGTCACCCAGTTACGTTTTCCGGGGCCGAAGATGCTGTCCATGTGATTGGCCATCCGGATACCGACGTCCATGAGTTTACGTTTGCCGGTAGCATAGTAGTAGGCAATGCCTGCCTCAATGAGGTGGCCTGCACAGTAAGCCTCGTGTTTTTCCATGTCGGACCAGCGCTTATCCAGCCCTGTCAGTGAGTAAAACGTATTGATGTATCCGTCCGGTTCCTGTGCAGAAGCTATTTTATCGATCCACTCATCGGCCTTTCGCTCTATTGCTGCACTTGGACGGACCTTGAGCGAGTAGGCCATAGCCTCAAGGGCCTTGTAGACATCGGAATCGTCGTAGTATATGCCTTCGTGGCCTTTGCCGTCCTTCAGGAGCCCAGCCACGCGTTCAAAATTCCGGATCCTGCCGGTTCTATTTTCAGTGTATTCGATGCATACGGGGATAGTCACTTGGCTCACCTTATCGGCATAACTCTTCCAAAAACCGTCCGTAATCGTGACCGCTGAGAAATGGACCGGTCGGATGCGGGGTTGTGTTTGCGAAAAGTAAGGCAACAAAAGACCACAACCGACCAACAACAGTGCATTAAATCGTTTTATCATTGGCTTATAAACTGAAATGCACCGCTAAGATAACGATAGTAAGGCGGTTATGCAAGCCTACCACCCTATGCCATAATCTTCACCGTTGTTGCTGCTCCCACCCCAAAGGGAGCCATGGGCACGATCGAAGAAGATAGCGTTTATGGGTCCGCTGGTGCGGTCGCCTAATCGGACACGGTATCCCATGGATTCCAGCTTGCCAACGACTTCCGGCGATGTGCCGCGGTCCAAAAGGATGCTTCCCGAACGCGGCAGCCGGTCCCGGAAATGCGTGCCACCTAATGACAACCAAAGTTGATTGCTGTTGAAATTAGCCGCTTCGGCGGCCTGTTGAACAGTCATGTCAAACTCCACCATGTTGAGAAAGAACTGGAGCAGGTTCTGATCCTGGGTATCGCCTCCCTGTACGGCAAAGGACAAATACGGCTTTCCTTCCTTAAGTGCCATGGATGGCGTCAGCGTAACCCGTGGACGTTTGCCTGGAGCCACGACGTTGAACGGATCAATGATGGAGTCGAGCACAAAACTTTGCATCCGTTGGCTCATACCGATGCCTGTCCGGCCAGCAATACAGGCAGGTAACCAGCCGCCACTGGGCGTAATGGAGACCACCCAGCCTTCAGCATCCGCCGCTTCTACGCTGGTGGTTCCGCGGTGCAGCCGAGCTTGATACAAACTGTCTGAACCGGTTGCCGTGGCAAAATCGAAATCTGTCTCCCGGAAAATTGTTCCGTGCGCATCATGTTTGGGCACGAAATTCTCCAGATCGTCCAATCCTGCCGTATCGGCAAGGAGCTGCTGACGCTCCTGGAGCATCGCTTTAAATGGGTTGACCTTTCCCTCGTACGGATAAGGGTCGCCGGGTGCGGTGGCGGGGTCGTTGCGCAGGGGATCGATCAGTCCAGCGCGCGCTTTAGCATATTCTTTGCTGAGCAGTCCCTTGATAGGCGGCCGGGGCGGAAAGTAAGGGTCCCCATAGTAAAAGTCCCTGTCTGCAAACACGAGGTTCATGGTCTGGTATAGGGTGTGGATGTATTCAACCGAATTGTAACCCATGGACTTTAAGTCGAAATTTTCCAAAATATTCAGGGCCTGCAGCAATGAAGGGCCCTGTGTCCACTCCTGTAGCTTATATACATCGATCCCTTTATAATGTGTGTTCAGCGGCTCTTCCTCAATAGGCTTCCAGTTTGCTAGGTCTTCGTGAGTGAACAGTCCTCCCTGTTCACGGGCTCCCCGGACGATTTCGTCAGCGATATCGCCCTTATAAAACCGGTCATAGGCCGCCATGATGGCATCCTCGCGGCTTTTACCGCTTTTGAGGGCGGCCTGCTCGGCATCGACCATTTTTTGCAGCGTTGACAGCAGGTCCTTCTGTACAAAGAGTTCACCGGGGTGCGGCGCTTCCCGTTTTTCCCCAAGGTGCGGAAGGAACACTGCCTTGCTGTAGGGCCATTGCTTGATGCGTTCTTTCCCCCGTTCGATACTGTTTGCCGTCTGCGCATCAATCGGATATCCCGCGGCCATGTCCATGGCGGGTTCCAATACCTCCTTAAGGCTCAGCTTGCCATACTTTGCCAGCATATAGCACAGGCCTCCAGGCGTTCCCGGAGTGACCGCCGCAAGCGGGCCGTACTCGGGCGGGAAGTGATATCCTTTAGCCTTGAAGAATTCCGGTGTGGCACCGGTGGGTGCAACCCCGAGGGCGTTTATGGCGATAACTTTTCCTGTTTTCGGATTATAGATGAGCGCTTGCGTTTCGCCGCCCCAGCTGAGGACGTCCCACATGGTGCAGGTCGCTGCAAGCATTGCGCAGGCGGCGTCTACGGCATTGCCGCCACGTTCGAAAACGAGCGCTCCGGCTGTTGCGGCCAAGGGTTTGCCGGTAATGGCCATCCAATGTTTCCCGTGCAGTGGTGGTTTTTGCGTACGTTGTGCAAAGGAGATCTGGAGCCCGGTGAGCAAGAAAACGGCGACGATAAGCTTTTTCATGTGCTAAAAATAGCACATACCGCCGATATTTCGTATGCGGCGATTGTAACGAGTTGGTTAATGGCACGGCCAGCCGACTATCCGATGTGGGTTTTCAGAAAGAGTGCCGTATGAGTGTCCGCAGTGCGGACCATTTCTTCCGGTGTTCCTTCAAAGACAAGGTATCCACCTTTCTCACCTCCCTCCGGCCCGATATCAATGACCCAATCAGCGCTTTTGATCATATCCATATTGTGTTCAATGACAAGGATGCTGTTGCCTTGGGCGATAAGCGCGTCAAACGACTTAAGTAATTTCTTGATATCATGGAAATGCAGCCCGGTGGTGGGCTCATCAAAGATGAAAAGCGTGTTTTTTGTGTTGTTGCCTTTGATCAGGAAGGAAGCGAGCTTGATCCGCTGCGCCTCACCACCGGAGAGGGTACTGGAGGATTGACCGAGCTTCACATATCCTAGCCCCACATCGGCCAGAGGCTGCAGTTTAGCGGTAATCTTTGGTTGATCCGAAAAAAATTCCAGGGCTTCATCCACGCTGAGGTCCAGCAGCTCGGAGACATTCTTGTCGTTCCAAGTGATGTCCAGTACATGTTGTTTAAAACGTTTGCCGCCGCAGGCCTCGCATGGCAGAACGATGTCCGCCATAAACTGCATTTCTATTTTTACCTCGCCCTCACCTTGGCATACCTCGCAGCGTCCGCCTTCAACGTTGAAGGAAAAAGCGGCGGGCTTCAGACCGGCCGCCTTAGCGGCGGGCCGGGAACTATATAGCGCCCGGATTTCGTCCCACGCTTTAACATAAGTAACGGGGTTGGACCGGGAAGACCGGCCAATAGGGTTCTGATCAACCAATTCGACTTGTTCGACGCGCTGTACGTCGCCCTCAAGGCCGTCGTAAAGGCCGGTCCGTTCACCGGAGTAGTGGCCAAGTGCCTTTTGTAACGCAGGGTATAGAATGCGTTTCACCAAGGAGGTTTTGCCAGATCCCGAGACCCCGGTTACCACGGTAAAAACGTTTAGCGGAAACCGTACATCTATCCCCTTAAGATTATTTTCCCTGGCGCCCTTGACAACAATTGCATCATGCCACTTGCGGCGACGGCCGGGAACAGAAATTTCCTCCTGACCACTGAGGTATTTACCGGTAAGGCTCTGTGCGTCCGTCAGGATTTGTTCATAGGTGCCCATAAACATGAGCTTGCCGCCATTCACACCCGCTTCAGGCCCGACATCGATGAGGTAGTCAGCGGCCTGCATCATTTCCTGCTCATGCTCTACCACCAAGACGGTATTGCCGAGATCGCGTAGTGACTTCAGAACACCGATGAGCCTGTGCGTGTCGCGCGGATGCAGGCCAATGCTCGGTTCGTCAAGCACATAGATGGAGCCCACCAGGGAACTGCCCAGCGACGTAGCCAAGTTAATCCGCTGTGACTCTCCGCCCGACAGCGTGTTGGACAAGCGGTTCAACGTTAAGTAACTTAAGCCTACATCACACAGAAATTGCAGGCGGTTACAGATTTCAGTGAGCAGGCGTTGTGCAATTTTGGCGTCACTCTCAGACAGCTCAAGATGCTGGAAGAAAGCCAACGCTGCGTCCAACGGCATCAGTACTACGTCAGAGATGGATTTACCATTGATCTTTACGTAGCTGGCATCCTTTCGCAGACGGGTTCCTTTGCACTCAGGGCAGTCGGTTTTGCCGCGGTAACGCGACAGCATAACCCGATACTGTATCTTGTAGGTTTGTGCTTCCAGCTCTTCAAAAAACTTGTTCAGCCCGTCAAAGTACCGGTTTCCGGTCCATAGTAGGTTTTTTTGTTCAGGTGAAAGATCAGCATAGGCCCGATGAATGGGAAAGTCGAATTTAGTGGAGTTTTTGATTAATTGCTGGAGCCAATTGCCCATCTTTTCTCCTCGCCATGGCGCGATGGCGCCGTCGTACACCGACCTGCTTTTATCGGGGACAACTAGATCGGGATCAATACCAATAATGCGACCATAACCTTCGCATCGCTTGCACGCGCCGTAAGGATTATTGAAACTGAAGAAATTCGGTGTGGGTTCCTCGAAGGGGATGCCATCCAGCTCAAAACGGTCGGAAAAAGGGCGGATAGCGCCGTTTTCTTCTATATAACAATCGCCTTTCCCTTCGAAAAAGGCAGTTTGTACAGAGTCGGCGATCCGGTTGGCGGTATCCTCCGCCCCGTCTACCGTAATGCGGTCGATGACGATCTGCAGGTCCCCCTCTTGGGCGGTCCGGTTTTCAAAAGAGGCGTCCTCCAGCAGGGATTCTATTTTCTGTATCGCACTTTTATAAACGACGCGCACGAATCCCTTTTGTAACAGGATGGCCAGCTCTTCTTTCAGCTTGCGGTTGTTGCTCGGATGCAGGGGGGCACAGATGGTCGCCACGGTTCCTTCGGGAAGGGAGGTGACGAAATTTGTCACTGATGTGACCGTGTCCTTCTTTACTTCCGCTCCCGAAACGGGCGAATACGTTTTTCCTATACGCGCGTAGAGCAGCTTCAGGTAGTCGTAGATCTCTGTTGACGTGCCCACGGTGGAGCGCGGATTGCTGGTGATAACCCGCTGTTCAATAGCAATTGCGGGTGCGATTCCTTTTATGTAGTCGACCTCTGGCTTGGCCATGCGCCCCATAAATTGCCTGGCATAGGAAGAAAGGCTTTCCACATACCGCCGTTGGCCTTCTGCATAAAGAGTATCGAAGGCCAAGGAAGACTTTCCCGAGCCGGAAAGGCCTGTGATGACAACTAATTTGTTCTTGGGTATGGCTACATCGATGTTTTTCAGGTTGTGGACGCGGGCGCCTTTAATAAGAATGTGGGTCTTCGGATCGAGCGTTGTTACTGCTGTATTCATATGAATTAAACCGGTCCGCTTATTTCGTGCGGAAGAACACAAAAGTACGGATAATTTTTTTAGTATGCATGGGGGCGAACTGCATACCGATGAATAATAGGCTAGGCCCGGTGCTGCCGCGGCCTGCTTAGGGACAGCTTCGGACATTCACCGGAACTCAGTGCAGGTTTGTCCGACCCTGGGCCGGTGCTTGTCCGGGTCAACGTCCTGCAAGGTTCGGCCGAGTGTCCCACGAGGCCCGGTCAAGTCCCGGTCCAGCGGCGAAGTGGTCCCTTGCAGGAATAAGCCGCCCCCGCTGTTACAATCCAAACGGGGGCAGCTGGTTTTTATGTTTGCGCTGTAGCGTTCCGCTATCCGGGGCAGGCCGCTGGCGCTGAACCTGTCGGATAGACGGCAGTTCCTATACGGTGGGTGATCGGGGGGAAAGCCCCCGGAATTGTTCCGGGGGTTGCCTGTGCTTGTCCTGCCGCTATCCCTAACGCTTTTCAACTGAGAGCACCGCTTGGCCGCTTCCAGCCGTGAGGTCCAAGGTGAAAACGTATGTTGCTCCTGCTTCCAGCGTTTTTCCTTCCACCAATCCGATGTTGCCCGGGTCGCGCCCGTTGGTGCCGTCTCCGACAAATACCAGATCACTGGTGCTGCTGAGGGCGTCGTTTTTGAATTCGCCGCCCCAACCTTTTTGATGGAAGAACTTGAAATTGATGTTATCCGCAGCGATTGTCGTGCCGGCTACAACGGTAACCTGGTAGATCTTGTCCTGCACGGGGGCCATGCACAAGGCCTTTTCAGGTGTCCAGCCCACGGCATTTGATGAAACGGACGGCTTACCGATGCCTTCTCCGATGATCCAGACCGCTCCCGTACCATCTGGTTGGAGTACAGCCAGGTCACTCCCGCTGAGGGCCTCTGCGATGAAATAGTTGTTATCGAAGTCGGCTGTGATGCGATAGTTGCCGCTTCTCGGTTGGAAATGCAGTTTGCCCGAGGCGTCTTTGGCGAAATAATCCGGATCTATCCACCAGCTATCCAGATCGTCGAACCCGTCGATCATGACCTCCTCTCCCTGGTTCAACGCCAGGTCCACGCTGTAATGCGAATCGTCTACACGCTCCAGCACCGTTTGGTTGATCGCATAAGCGATAATAAAGGGCGCGGCTTCGTAAGTTAGGCTGTTGAAGCCAATGGTGTATTCACCGGAAAACGCGTTGGAAAAAGGGATATTGGCGGTGCTTCCTTCCTTGATGGCACCGTCTACCCATCCGAAGGTGAGTTCGTTGCCCGCATCACCGTATGCGGGAGTTTTGATGTAGCCGTTTACTTTTGCCGGAAAACTGGCGGTAGCGGCATACTCATACGGAGCGATGCGCTCTAGCCGGTATTCAGCATCATCGGCCACCAGTGTCAGAAATGGGTAATCCGGCCGCTCAAGCGGTAGGTCATATTCTTGCTCTGTCACTGTGAAATGGATATTCTGCAATACCAGTTTCAGCGTTGCCGTACCATCCGGTATATTGGCATAATAGGGGACGTAGATCTTCCCCGAATAGTCGCCATTGTTCTTCGTGCGGATAACGGTTTCAGAAACGAGTTCGTCGCTATAGTAAAGCAGGGCCTTGAGGGTAGACAGCGGTACCTCTGCGTCCGAGACGCCGACGGTAAAGGACAGGCTATCGCCGAAATAGGCTGAAGAAAATTCAGTCTTGGGCTCGATCACCGGGTTGCCCGGTGCTTTCGTTTCTTCTTTCTTGCAGGCCCCGGTTAGCAGGGCTGCAAGGATCAATAGGTTAAAAAGTTGCTTGTTCATGTCTTGAAATGCTATTTCCAACGATAAGAAACAACGGCCTTTGGAGGCACTTCATAATTGAAATGATTGGCGCCGTCATCCAACGTAATGCGTTTGGATTCTGTACTGTTATTGAGGAGCACGGTGGCGAGACTGCCGTCCGGATTTTCAAAGGCAGTGTACATCAGTCCTGCTGACGTAAATCCGGACGTGCCGATGCGGGTGGCTCCGGGTTTGACGACAGCGGCCAAATGACTGATGATATAATAGTGCGAGTTGCGCTGGATGGTTTTGTAATTGCTTTTGTTGATATCTACCGCCCCGTAACAGGTCTGGCAACCGCCTTCGCGGTTCGGTCCGCGGTCATTGTCCAGCATGAGGTTCCACACGATAACCGCTCTGCTCCCGTTGTTTACGGTACCAAGGGCTACTTCTTCCATATCTTCCATGAGCCGTACCTGCAGGTTCTGCCCGTCATTCCACGTACCGATGGACGTTTCCGTAAAAATCAGTTCCTTATCCGGGCGTTGCCGTTGGATATCCAGCAGCTCTGCCCGGTTGCCTCCGTAATTATGGTATGCCGCGCCCGCAACGTACGCCGCGACCTCAGGATCTTGGTACACTTTGATGGGGTAGTCTTCCTGATCAGGCATATTGTCGTAGTTGTAGTTGTGATCAAAGACATAGATCTTGGTGTTCTGGCCAGCGCTCCGCAACGCCGGTCCCAGGCCTTCCTTGATGAAGGCCTGTTGTTCCTGCCAGCCCATGAACAGCGATGCAGAATTTCCGCGGTTAAGCGGCTCGTTCTGAGGCGTAATGGCGTGGATGGGAACGCCCTGTGCTTCCATGGCCTGAATCCACTTTACGAAATAGGCTCCGTAATCCTGATAATGAACAGGGTTGAGGTGGCCGCTGGTCCAGGAGTTGTGCGGCTGCAGATCGGTCAGATTATTAACCTTCATCCATTGTGGGGGAGTCCAGGGCGAGCCGATGATTTTGATGTTAGGGTTAATGGCCAGGATTTCCTTCAAAACCGGGATGACGTATTCCAGCTCCTCGCTCTGCAGGGCGAAATTTTCGATGCCGGGCTTGTCGCACAGGCTGTATTCGCTGAGCGAAAAATCGGAGCAGCCGATGGCAATACGGATATAGCTGTGTCCATATCCCTCTGTCTCAGAGAATGTTTTCTTGAGAAATTCCGCACGGTCGGAGGCCGCCATCTGCATAAGGTTGTAGCTGGCCGATCCGGTTACTGCCGCACCGAAACCGTCCATGGTCTGGTACCGTTCGTTGCGGTTCAGCCGGATGGTTGTGGGGGACATGTTTGAGGAAGTTCCGAAATTCGCGGATTGCCATGCCAAGTCATGCGACCGGTCTGCGGTGGTAACCAGAATATCAACGTCGCCCGCTGTAACCGGAGGTTCCGGTTCAGGCTCCGGCGCAGTCTCGTTGTTGGAGCTGCATGTGGCGAAAAGGAAGCCGATCAGAAGAAGCTTTGAAATATGGTGTTGAAAAAGGGTAATATTCATAATATACGAGGTTAATAACCAGGGTTTTGTATAAGTTTCGGATTTTGATCAATGGCGTCTTGCGGGATGGGCAGGCGGTAGGATGTGTTGTTGAAAGGATACACCTGTGGCAACCGCCCTTCGTCATTGGCATATACAGGATTCATGACCTCCTCTACTTTATCCAACCGTACCAGATCGAACCAGCGCTGTCCTTCAAAAGCCAGCTCCAGCCTCCGCTCGTTGAGGAGTGCATCCAGGAGAGCACCTTGGTTGGTGCGCACCGCGCTCGGTAGGCGGCTGAGGCCAGCGCGAAGACGGATACGGTCAATAATGGAAGCCGCCCCTTCCAAGTCGTTGTTCATCACCAGGGCTTCGGCTTTCAGTAACAGGATATCAGCATAACGTAGTTTAATAATGCTGTTATGGGCCGAACGGATTTTGTACATGAACGGATAATTGTCTGCAGAGTAGTAGTTGCTCCAGGTGGTTTCATAATACACAATAGCCTGCTCATAGCGCTTCTGGTCTCCCGCCTGCTGGTATGCGCGGATAAGATCACGTGACGGGGTTACCCACTTGGCCCAGGTAAAGCTATTATTATAGTTGGAAAGGTCGCGGCCGAACATCCAGGTGACCCAATTGCCGCTTCCGGGAAAAAACTGGGCTTCAAGAATGGATTCTATTGTGTTGCGCATTTTGGCGTCGCTGCCCGCGGCGTTTGTGCCGAACAGATCGCTCAGGTCGGCTACGAGGTCGAAACCATCCGCTCCCAGCTCATCTGCATACTGGATGACCTTGGTGTAGTCCCGAATCGGTTTCTCTGCATATACTTTGGCCAGCATTGCCCGTGCCACTGACTTGGTGAACAGCGTTTTGTCTGCTGGATTTACGTCCGGAGCGTCCGGAAGCGCCTCCAACAGGTCTTTTTCGATCTGGCGGTAAACTTCTACTTCAGGCGATTGAGGCGGGAAGTAGAGGTCATAAACTTCTTCGATGTTTTCAGCCGTAATATCCGGGGCTTCTGTGGTAATGAGCGGCACATCGCCCCAGATCCGTACCATGTCAAAATAGACCAGGGCCCGGAATATTTTTGCTTCGGCTTTATACTGCATGCGTTCAGCATCGGTCAGGGAGGCATCCTTTACACTGTCTATATTGACCAGCAGGCGGTTGGCCCGGGCAACGTCTTCCAGGTAGCGGGTCCAGTCCCGGGACAGCACCGAGTTGGATGCGTCCACGGCGTTATTTTCAAAAGGGATCACTTCTGCACCGGTGGTGCCGCCATAGGCATTGTCAGCATGGGCGTCGCCGATAAGCAATAAGTCCAGATACCAGTGTTCCTGCCGGTCGTTCAGTTGACGATAGATCGATTCCATGTGGCTTACCACGGCGGCCTTATCTTTAAAAGCCACTTCCCGACCCGCTTCATTGACACCCTCGGTAACATCCGAATAGGTATCAATAGGCTCGGTTACCAGGGAGCATGACGACAGCAGTGCCGCCAGACAGAAAAACATTAGGATATTTTGATAGGTTCTCATTTCATTCAGGATTAAAATTCAACATTTACGCCTACGACAAACGTACGGCTCTGTGGGTAGGTACCCCAGTCTATGCCTTGTACGGCACCGCTGTTGCCCCATTGGTTTACTTCAGGGTCCATACCTGAATAGTTGGTCCAGGTAAGCAGGTTGGTGGCGGATACGTAGGGCTGCAGGCGATTGATACCTAACCGCGTCAGGGCATTTGAGCGGACATTGTAGCCCAGAGATACATTCTTGACCCGCAGGTAGCTTCCGTCTTCCACAAAATAAGACGAGTTGCGCAGGTCAAATCCCGCTTTGGGTACGTCAGTGATCTGGCCGGGGATGCGCCAGCGATCCAGCACGCGAGTCGACTGATTTTTGCCGTCATACATGCCTTCGGTTTCAATGCGCGAAGCGTTGAAAATGTCGTTTCCATATGATCCCTGGAGGAACACGCTCAGATTAAAATTTTTCCAGGAAAACGAGTTGGTAAGCCCGAAGGTAAAGTCCGGGTTCGGGTCGCCGATATAGGTACGATCTGTAGAGGTTACTTTGCCATCTTGATTGAGGTCACGGTAGATGAGCTGGCCCGTTTCCGGATCCACACCGTCGGCGATGTAGCCGAAGAAGCCGCCAAGTGCGCGCCCCGGCTCATTGCGCACCACATTGTCACTGATGACATCGCTGGTGCGCGCAGTATAGTAAAACTCAGTCAAGGCTACATAATCAAACCGGTTGCGGTTGAAAGAGATGTTGAAATCCGTATCCCAGCTGAAGTCCCCTGTGAAATTCCGGCTATTGACAGCCGCTTCAAACCCCCGGTTACTCATTTCACCCTCATTGCGGATAATAGAGCCTGATGCCTGTCCTGGAGGCAAGGTCACCGTCATCAGCATATCCGTGGTTTTCTTGTAGTAATAGTCCAGGTTGACCGTCAGTCGGCTGCGGAAGGCGGTAAAGTCTACACCTATACCGGTTTGCGTGGTGGTCTCCCAGGTTAGGTCCCGTGTACGCAGGTTAGCGGGCGAAATGGTCGGCACGGCGTTGGTATATTCTTCCTGGAACCAAGGGAGACGTGTGAGATTGTATCGTTGCAGGTAGGCATAGTCTCCGATGCCGGATTGGTTACCGGTCTCTCCCCAGCCTGCACGGATTTTTAGGTCATCCAACCAAGATACGTCAGCCAGAAACGGCTCAGCCGAAAGGCGCCAAGCGGCAGAGACGGAAGGGAAAAAACCCCAGCGGTGATCAGGGTGCAACTTGGATGATCCATCGGAACGGAGATTGGCTGTGATAAGGTATTTGCTGTCAAAGTTGTAGGAAATGCGTCCAAAGAAAGACAAAATGGTCCAGTCCGAACCGCCACTGCCGGTATTGTTCCATGCTATGCGGTTGGCGGCGTTCAGCGTTTGTATCAGTCCGTTCCTGTAGTGCGACCCGTTTATCCAGCTATTGGAATAATCGGACTGAGTCCATGAGGAGCCAGCCATAACTTCCAGATTATGCCGGTCAAAGGATCTGCGGTAGTTGGCCACGTTATCCCACGTAAGGACAGTATTAGTATTACGGTTATCAGAACCTTCGCCGTACTGGTTACGCCCCCAGGAGGTGGTATTGGGATCAAGGAAAGTTGTGTTTACTGCATTGCGACGGTCCAGGGAGAAAGACGACTTCAGCGTCAGGTCCGGCAGGAGGCTAATCAGTGCGTGGCCAGAGGCAATCAAACGGTTTTCCCGGTTTCTGTTGTCCTTGCTGCGGGCAAGGTTTTCAAGGGGGCTGGTAATATTGACTCCATAAAAATTGGTGTAGTATTGGCTTGGGTTTTCCGGATCCCAGATGGGCGCGTAGGTCGGGGTGTTGACCACGGCCAGTACCACGCCGCCGCGGTTGGCCCCGTTACCGGTAATGACGCCATTGCTGGAATAGTCAGCATAGGTGATATTGGCATTTACGTTTAGCCATTTGCGTACCTGGTTGTCAATATTGGCCCTGAAATTATACCGTTTGTAAAAGGCGGCATCCAATACACCCTGTTCGTCCAGCACTCCTCCAGAGAGAAAGTACTTCAGCTTTTCCGTGCCATCAGAAACAGATACCTGGTAATTTTGGATGCGGCCGGGTTGATAGGTCTCTTCAAACCAGTCGGTTTGGTCGGTGAGGCCTTCGGGCACCTGGACGGTGCCGATTTCGTCCATTAATTCCTTGTATTGCGCTGCGTTAAGCGGCGTAATGGAGTTAGCCACGTGATTTTGGGTAACTTGCGCGTTGACGGCAATACGCGCTTCGCCGGTTCTGCCGGTTTTTGTAGTGATCAGGACAACGCCGTTGGCGGCACGTGAACCGTAGATGGCAGCTGAAGAGGCATCTTTCAGAATTTGCATATCCGCGATATCCTGCGGCGAAAGAAAATTGATGTTGTCCACAGGAACCCCGTCCACTACGTAAAGTGGGTCGTTGCTGCCGTTGAATGAGGTGGTTCCACGTATGCGGATGGATGTCTCACCGCCCGGAGCGCCGTTCGGCTGGATGACCGATACACCGGCCGCCCGGCCCTGTATGGCCTGTGCTGCCGACACGATGGGACGTTCATTTAAGTCTTTGGTCGACACAGAAGAAATAGCGGTGGTCACGTCTTTCCGCTTTACTGAACCATAGCCGATGACCACTACGTCTTCAAGCATGTTGGTGGAGGGTGTCAGCTGAATGTTGATTTGCTCGACGTTGGCGGGCACTTCAACAGGATCATACCCTACAAATGAGGCTATGATTAACGCCCCTTCGGGGACATTGCTGATCACGTATCTGCCATTATCGTCCGTGGTGGAGCCATTGGATGTCCCCTTCTGGGAAACCGATACGCCTATCATCGGTTCGCCGGTGGAAGCATCGGTCACGGTTCCGGTGATCTGCAGCCCTTGCTGCGCCTGTACTTGCATGGCTAATAGCCAAGCAAGCAAGGTAAGAATGGGGAAAATACCCCGCTTCATTTTCATAAAGAAAAATTTCATATCATTATTGCTATACAGGTTAAATATTGGGGTTTAATTGGCCCGCTCTCCTCGCAAAGCTCCGTTATGGCGCGATGCAAGGACAAAGTTAGGAACATGAGGAGCAGGATTACCGAGCTTGGAGCGCGAAGGTCGCAAAAAGTAAATCGAATTGTGCGTTAATTATTCATTGACAGCGATTTGAGATTTTTGGGCAGGTTGAAAAAGTAACCTGATTCACCGATGCATCCGATTATTTGGCCTTTCGTAATGTGCCGATCAGTTTAACCTGCTCTTCAAACTCCTCCCGGGACGCTGCTGCTTTGTGCCGCACCTTGGTGCGGTAGTTGTATACCGTGCGCAGCGAGTACCGGAGGAAGTTTGCGATTTTCACGCTGTCGGAGATGCCCAACCTCACCAATGCGAAAATGCGCAGTTCTGTATTCAATAGTTCGCCCTGTTTTGGCGTAATCTGTTCAGTAGGTAAAAGCAACTGGTTGAATTCAGTGACGAAGGTGGGATAAAGATTTAAAAAGACGGTGTCAAATGTGTGATACAGCTCGGCTAACTCATTTTCCACACGTCGGGTTGATTTTAGCTCTTTCATGAGCGCATCCTGCCGGTTCCCGGCGGCCAGTTTATGTAAGGATTTCCGATAATCTTCCAGTTTCTCAATGTAAGTGGAACACAGATCGAAAAAATGGGCGATGTATTCTTCTTTGATATGGTTGGCTTCTGAAAGATTGTCGTTGGCGGCCTTTAAGGCCTGGTTTAGCCGGCTTAGCTGCTCATTGGACTGGGACAGCTTTTGCCTCGTGTTTGCCAGGCGCTTCATCTGGATGTAGCTGTAAATAATGCCGATGATCAAACCTAGGGAGAGCACGCTGATTAACATTAAATATTGCCGAAGTTCCGTTTTCTGTTCCTGTTCCAGCGTCCTGAACGAGGCATTGATAATAGGGTAGTAGGTGGAGGCCTCTACGGTCCTGTAACGAACATTGCAGAAGATGGCGTCATTTATGGCGGTTTCCATGAAGAGGTATGCCCGCTCAATATTGCCCATGTCATAATAAGTCAGGGCGAGCGCTTGCAGGGAAGCGTTGTCTTTGATGGCATTGACGATATCCGCAATGGCTGAGATGGCAAAGTATTGTTCTTGCAATGCCTGGTTGCCCTGATTCTTATAAAGCACGCCCAGTAGGTAGGCGACTATCGCACGCTCAGGCTGCGCATCCGTGGTCTTTTTTAAGAGGTGTTGCAGCTGTCGTTCCAGCGAATCGCCCTGGCCTTGATAAAGCGCACGTGTGGCTAAGGTTATCTGATATTGCAAGGAACCGGGGTTCAATACCGCCAGCAATGAGTCGCGGTATTGTTCGCTTTGTTGATAGTAAGAGGTTTTATTGTTACTCTGACCATAGTGGCTGCAAAAGAGCATGTACCGTTCAAAATACTCTGGCAGGAGGTCCGGCGGCAACGCTGCGCGATTAATATTTTCAAGTACATTGAGCGATTCCACGTACATGCCCATGGACGAATATAGGCCAGCTAACTCAATGTCGGCTTTGCTCTGATACCGCCGGTCGCCGAGCTTTTGCGCCAGCTGACGGTTTTTTTGCGCATAGACCACGGCGGAATCGAGCTTGTATTTCCGGTAGGTTTCTATCAGTTGCAGGTTAATGCGGTACTGTTCCTGTGGTAACAATAAGCGATTGGCTACCTGCGCTCTAAGTGATGCAATTTTGGTTTCTTGCTTGTCGTCATAACTTTTGCGACTACTCAAAACAGCGTCCAGCCTGCGCAATACGGAGTCCCGTTGAGGCGCTCCATAGAGACAACAGCCCAGCAGCAGAAAGAGGCCGGTAACCGTAAAAGCCCGTTTCATAGGCCATAGTGTTGGATTAATGGTCAAGCACTTCCATAATCGGGCTGCCGATGTTGCCGTTGGGCTCTTCAATGCGGAGCAATGCAGCCACAGTTGACGCGATGTCCGTCATGTGTGTGACCCGGTTGGTTTTGCCGTGTGGGATGCCCCACCCCATCCACACCAGGGGGATGTGTGCATCGTAGGACGCCCAAGTGCCGTGAGTCGTACCCCGCGAACGTGGCGAACCGCTATACCATTGAGGGTCAAGGATAATTTGGATACATCCGCTGCGCCTGGGGTTATATCCGTTGGCAATCCTTTCGCGAATGCGGCCAGGTATGCTGGAAGAACCTGCTTTTTCCATATCTACTACGAACGCAACACCTTCCATCGTGCGTAGGAAACGGATGGCCGCCTCCTTGATATCTTCTTCATCCAGGTCATTTGACCGGATGACATCGTAGTCCAGGTGCACCTGATAATTCATCAGGCTGCGGATGATCTTTTCCTGTCCGAATTGTTCTTTTAATAGTGCATTCAAGCCAGCCAGTGCATTCCGCTCGTCAAAATAGCCGGCATTGCCCCGTTTATCCATAAAAAACAGGGGGTTGTGTGACGCGCCATGATCAGCTGTGAGGAAAAGCGTATACTGACCTTTGCCGACGGTTTTGTCCAGGTAGGCAAAAAACGCTTCCAGCTCAGCATCCAATCGAAGGTACATATCCTCCACCTCTATGGCGTTGACAGAAAACTGGTGGCCCACGTAATCCGTTGAGGAGAGGCTCACGCAGAGAAAGTCGGGGACCCCATGTCGGTTTCTGCCTAACTGTTCATGCTGAACGGCTGCTTTGGCCAAATCTAGTGTGAGTGTGTTTCCAAAGGGGGTGGTACTGATGAGACCGAGGCCATTGTCTTTAACTAAAGCATCTAGTTTCTTGGGGAAGACCGGGGCCTGCTCCCCGCGGAAGGTCGCCTCGTAAGAGTTGTCGTCTTCAACGCTCTGTACATAGGTGTCAATGGGATACAACGTGTTCCATTCTTGACTGAGGTACTTTTCGGCCAGCTTGCGAGCGTTGAAATCCTGTACCCATCCAGGGAGCTTTTGCATATAAAAGGTGCTGGAAATCCAGTTGCCTGAGCTTCCCTCAAACCAGTAAGCGGCGTCAGCGAAGTGACCGGCCGGAAGGATACCGCCACGGTCTTTTATCGCGATGCCGATTACCTTTGACCGGAAGTTGGTGGCAAGCTTCAGCTGGTCGGTAATGGTGGATGTCAGTAGGTTCCGTGGGGACTGTTGGCCAGCCGTGCCTTCGGTTCCCACGCCTGTCACGGCATTATCCTGTGTGCAATACATGCGCTGGCCTGTCTGTTGAATGATGAAGTCATTGCCGGCGATGCCATGGATGGCCGGAACGCTTCCCGTATATACGGTGCTGTGGCCTATAGCTGTATAAGTAGGGACATAAGGAATGTATGTGTTTTCGCATGAAAACCCGTCGTTCAGCAGCCGTTTAAATCCGCCGTCACCGTAGCGGTCATAAAAACGGTAGAGGTAATCCCACCTCATCTGGTCAACCATCAGCCCGACCACGAGTTTAGGTCTGGGGATGGATTCCTGCGCAGCTAATGTTGAGGAAAAAAGGGAAAGGATCAAACCCGCAAAGAGCAGCTTTTTCAATTTCATGGTAATTTTTTTGATTATGCCATTTCCGGAATGGCTTATCCCTTAGTTTTAGGACGCCGCTAAGTTAGCAAATCATCCAGCGAAAGCGAAAGGTTGCTGTAAAATGGCTGTTGCAGAAAGAGGTTAACCTGCGAGGCTGTCTGTTTTGCGGCGGGTTGCAATTTTGCGGGCGGCTTCGGCGATGGCCTGATGATCATAACCGCAAAGTTCCCACAATTCCCGTTGTTCGCCGTGTTCCACAACCTGGTCCGGTATACCCAGTCGCATGACGGTTGCTTGGTATCCATGATCTGCCATAAATTCCAATACGGCACTTCCGACCCCTCCCTGTACGCAGCCGTCTTCAATGGTGATGATCTTCTCGAATTTTCCAAATACTTCATGAAGGAGGCCTTCATCCAGGGGCTTCACGAAGCGGAGATCATAATGCGCCGGAAATATTCCTTCTTCATGTAATGTAATACACGCTTTTGCAGCCTCATTACCGATATGGCCTATGCTAAGCAGGGCCACTTCTTCGCCGTCACAAAGCTTTCGTCCTTTGCCCACTTCAAGGGGCTTAAGGGGGCGTTTCCAGTCTGGCATGACGCCCTGGCCGCGGGGATAGCGGATGACGAAGGGTCCCATTCCATCCTGCTGGGCAGTATACATGAGGTTACGCAGTTCTTCCTCGTTCATTGGCGCTGATACCGTCAGGTTGGGAATGCAACGCATATAGGCAAGATCGTAGGCACCATGATGGGTCGGACCGTCAGCTCCCGCAATCCCCGCACGGTCCAGACAGAAGACCACATGCAGGTTTTGGATAGCCACATCATGGATTACCTGATCATAGGCGCGCTGCATGAAGCTGGAGTAGATATTGCAGAATGGCACCATGCCCTGGGTTGCCAACCCGGCAGAAAAAGTGACGGCATGCTGCTCGGCGATGCCAACATCAAACGCTCGGTTGGGCATGGCTTTCATCATGATATTCATGGATGAACCGGATGGCATGGCGGGCGTGATACCCATGATTTTGTTATTCATCTCAGCCAGTTCCACAAGTGTGTGTCCGAAGACGTCCTGATATTTTGGTGCGGTAGGCTTGTCGCTTTTCGCCTTTTTGATTTCTCCGGTGATCTTATCAAACAATCCTGGCGCATGCCAGGTGGTTTGGTCTTTTTCAGCCAAGGCGTAACCTTTTCCCTTTACCGTAATACAGTGCAGAAGTTTGGGGCCCGGAATCCCACGGAGGTCGTTGAGGGTATGCACCAGCCGTTTCACGTCGTGACCATCCACCGGGCCGAAGTACCTGAAGTTAAGTGATTCGAAAAGATTACTGTTTTTAAGGAGGGTTCCTTTGATGCTTTTTTCGACTTTTTTGGCAATGCCTAAAGCATCCGGGCCGATTTCAGAGATTTTAGCCAGCACATGGGCAATGTCATCGCGGAACCTGTTCCACGACCGCGACGTGGTAATGTTGGTCAGATATTCCTTTAACGCACCCACATTAGGGTCGATGGACATGCAGTTGTCATTAAGGATAACCAGCAGGTTGGACTTTTCTATGCCCGCGTGATTGAGTGCCTCGAAGGCCATGCCGGCGGTCATGGCGCCATCTCCGATCACGGCAACATGTTGCCGGTCAGTTTCACCCTTATAATGTGAGGCGACGGCCATTCCCAAGGCCGCAGAAATTGATGTGGATGAGTGGCCTACACCGAAAGTGTCGTACTCGCTCTCGCCGCGCTTGGGAAATCCGCTGATGCCGCCCAAGACCCGGTTGGTGTGGAATACCGTACGTCTGCCGGTAAGGATTTTATGTCCGTATGCCTGGTGCCCTACGTCCCATACGAGCTGGTCATAAGGGGTATTCAGCACATAATGCAGTGCTACGGTCAGTTCAACGACACCCAGACTGGCAGCGAAATGCCCGCCATGGACTGATACCGTGTCTATGATGTACTGGCGTAATTCGTCGCAGAGTTTTACCAGCTCCGCTTGGCTTAACCGCTTTAAGTCAGCGGGTATGTTTATTCTTTTAAGCAGTTCTCCGGCTTCAATCTCCATAATGTCCGGGTTGGAAAATCGGTACAAAGTAAGCAATAATTATTTAATGGATGATCGTAAATTATTAATCAGCCGTTTTGCTACCCTGAGTTCAGCGACAACAAGGGATAACGCGAATTGTTTTGATCAAACTGCAAGATATTCGCACTCAAAAGATTACTTTTGTGCCCAGCGATGCAGTCTGAAGGATATGAAATACGGTTGCCTCAGTTTGAAGGACCGTTCGATTTGTTGCTCTTTTTCATTGAACGCGACGAATTGAATATCCATGATATTCCCATAGCGAAGATTACGAACGATTTTCTGGATTACATCCTGCAGATGCAGGCACTGAATATGGAGTTGGCCAGCGAGTTTATTTTTGTGGCCGCTACCTTGATGCGCATTAAGGCCAAAATGTTGATACCTCGGCCGGAGCTTGATGAGGAGGGAAATGAGATAGATCCCAAGCAGGATCTTGTGCAGAAACTTGTCCTGTACAAGCAGTTTAAGGATGTGTCTGAAGAACTACAGATTTTGGAAGACCGACGGCTAATGCAGGTAAAACGGGGTAACATAGGTGCCGACCTGCAGCGCGCCAGTGAACACGCCGGACAGGGCGAAGAGCTAAGCACGTTTGATCTGTATAAGCTCATGGTGGTCTACGAACGGCTAATGTACAATCACGCCAACCGCAGCAACGAAGTACGGCATACCGTAGTGAAGTACCCATATACGATTGAGCAGCAAAAGAAAGCTATTGCCGCCCTGGTGGCTATCAACAAAAGGTTGGATTTCAGCACCATTGTCAGGAATTCAGAGAACAAGGTGCAATTTGTGTATAATTTCCTGGCCATTTTAGAGATGCTCCAGCAGCAGGTGCTGGAAATTCAAGGCGGGATGGGCTTCAATAACTTCTGGGTCAGCGAACGTGCCAATTAAGCGCTATTTATTAGCGCCATGTATTCTGATCGAGGGATCATCCGCGCCCCGAGAGAAGCAAGGTGCTCCGTATACACCTGGCAATCGACGAGGCGAAAGCCGCCTTGTTGACATAACCAGATTAAAGCAGCTTTTGAGGCATTGGCGATCATGCTGAACATACTTTCTCCGCAAAACACCTTCCCCACGGCAACTCCATATAACCCGCCCACTAAATCATTGTTATGCCAGGTCTCTATGGAATGTGCGACCCCCAATTCGTGAAGCTTGACATATGCGTGCTGCATGTCGGCTGTTATCCAGGTACCGTCTTGACCCCGCCGTGCCCGCGATGCACAGGCCTTGATCACTTCACGAAAAGAGTGGTTCTGCGTGGTCCGGAATCTACCTGAACGCAATACCTGGCGCATGCTTTTACTGATCTTTAGTTCATCCGGATACAGGACGAACCGCTCATGCGGTGAATACCAGAGGATCGGGCTGTCATCGCTGTACCACGGAAAAATACCGAGCCGGTACGCTTGTGTCAATCGCTCGGGCCGTAAGTCCCCTCCAAAAGCAAGAAGCCCGTCGGGTTCAGCAAGGGCGGGATCCGGAAATTCCACGCTGGAGGGATCAAGTTCAAAAATCATTCGTCGGAATCCGGTTGCCGGGGCTCTTTGCTGATTTGGTCAAAGAGTCTGTCCATATGTTCGACGTATTCGTTGGTGTCATCGAGAAAGAACTCCAACTGCGGTACGATCCGCGCTTGGTTCTTGATGCGGGCGCCTAATTTATAACGGATTTCACTGGCATGGGATTTAATGTTCGCTATATCCTCCTTGGCTTGTTTGGTATTGAGGAAGCTAAGGTATACGCGTGCAATAGCCAAATCTGGCGTTACCCGTACGCGGGTTACTGTAATGAAGGCGCCTGGTGCCCATATCTTGCCTTCCCGTTGGAAGAGCTCACCCAAATCCTGCTGGATGACCCCCGCGAATCGTTGCTGTCGCTTGCTTTCTGTAGCCATGATGCAGGTTTTTTTAAGTTAAGGAAAGAAACCGATTACTTATAGACAAAGGTAAGCATTTTTCTGTTAACGAACCACTGCAGGTCGCTAGGGATCTCCTGCGAACGACACCAGCCTTTGGCCGTAGAAGGGTTGCTACACATTTTGAAAAAATAATTGTATAAAAGAAAACAAATGCTGATATTTGCAAGCTCTTTGCGAAAAGGCGTTTTATATTGAATTAAAAGAACATACAATATCATGGCAAGAGTTTGTGATTTAACAGGTAAGGGGGCAATGAACGGTTACAACGTTTCCAATTCAAACATGAAGACGAAGCGGAAGTTTTACCCTAACCTGCAGACCAAGCGGTTTTTCATTCCCGAAGAAAACCGTTGGATTACCCTGAAAGTATCCACCTCAGCGATAAAGACCATAAATAAGAACGGCATTACTGCTGTGATTAATAAATTTATCAAAAAAGGATACGTTTAATTAAGGAATACCATCCGTCTTATGGACGGAGATTTAACACCATAAAGCAATGGCAAAAAAAGGAAATAGGGTACAGGTGATTTTGGAATGCACCGAGCACAAGGAGAGCGGGCTTCCCGGAATGTCGCGTTACATTACGACCAAGAATAAGAAAAACACCACCGAACGGTTGGAGCTTAAGAAATTTAACCCAGTCTTAAGACGCGTGACCGTCCATAAAGAGATTAAGTAACCCGCAATTGCTTCGATAAGTAAGTTGCATAAAATAGAGAAGAAATGGCAAAGAAAGCAGTAGCATCACTCAAAACGGGTAAGGGCAAAGACTATACAAAGGTTATCACAGCTGTTAAGTCTCCCAAGACAGGCGCATACACTTTTAAGGAGCTTATTGCGCACAACGACCACGTAAAAGATGCCATTGAAGTGGCTCGGGAAACCGTCATCGAGGCGGCCTCACATTAGTCTTTGTTACCATATGGTATTGTAAAAGCCGTTTCGGGGTCTGCCGGAAGGGCTTTTTTGTTGTGTTTCACAGTAGCCGTATTTTACAATGGGACTTTTCGATTTTTTTAAAAAGAAGCAGGAGACGCCTGAAGCGCAAGAAGCTCTTGACAAGGGGTTGGAGAAGACCAAGGAAGGGTTTCTCTCCAAGATCACCAAAGCGGTTGTTGGAAAATCTACCGTTGATGACGAGGTGCTGGACCAACTGGAAGAAGTGTTGGTCACTTCAGACGTGGGGGTCGAGACGACGCTTAAGATCATTGAGCGTATTCAGGCTCGCGTGGCGCGCGACAAATACGTCAGCGCTTCCGAACTGGACGGGCTGTTACGCGAGGAAATCCAGGCGCTGCTTGCCGAGAATAATAGCAACGATTTTGATCATTTTGAATACGGGGACCATAAGCCATATGTAATCATGGTTGTTGGGGTAAACGGGGTTGGAAAAACGACCACCATAGGCAAGCTGGCTCATCAACTTAAGGAGGCGGGCAACCGTGTTGTACTGGGGGCGGCGGACACATTCAGAGCCGCCGCGGTGGATCAAATAAAGCTTTGGGGTGAACGAGTCGACGTGCGAGTGGTCGCACAGGCTATGGGGTCGGATCCCGCATCCGTTGCTTACGATACTGTTAAGTCCGCCGTAGCTAATGGGGATGACGTGGCCATTATCGACACGGCCGGCCGGTTGCACAACAAAGTAGCGCTGATGAATGAGTTGACCAAGATAAAGCAGGTGATGCAAAAGGTCGTGCCCGGTGCGCCACATGAAATCCTTTTGGTGCTGGATGCTTCTACTGGTCAAAATGCTATAGAGCAATGCAGGCAGTTCACGCAGGCGACCGCTGTAAACGCATTGGCACTGACCAAACTGGACGGCACCGCAAAAGGAGGTGTTGTCATAGGTATTTCAGATCAGTTCAGGATTCCGGTGAAGTATATAGGTGTAGGTGAAAAGATGGGCGACCTACAATTGTTCAATAAAAAAGAGTTTGTGGATTCGCTGTTTAAGCGATGACTCCAATATGAAGACTAAGCAAACCAAAGCTACTGCTGTAATGAACAAACCGCGTGTCAACGTAGTAACGTTGGGCTGTTCGAAAAACATCCATGACAGCGAAGTACTCATGGGCCAGCTGCGAGGTAACAACATGCCCGTGGTGCACGAGGCAGAACGCGTTCATGCTAACGATATTGTTGTAATTAATACATGCGGCTTTATCGATAATGCAAAACAGGAATCAATTGATGCCATTTTGCAGTATAGTGCGCTGAAGGATGAGGGCAAAGTGGGAAAGGTGATCGTGACCGGTTGCCTATCCGAGCGCTATAAGCCCGAATTGGAAGCTGAGATTCCCAACGTGGACGCTTATTTTGGCACAAACGACTTACAGGAACTGCTGGGCACAATAGGAGCCGACTACAAGAAAGAGTTGTTGGGCGAGCGGATGCTGACCACGCCGACGCATTTTGCTTATTTCAAGATTGCGGAGGGCTGTAACCGCCCGTGCTCGTTCTGCGCAATTCCTCTAATGCGGGGAAAGCATGTTTCCAAACCGACCGAAGATCTTGTTAAGGAGGCCGAGCTACTGGCGAGGAACGGCACAAAGGAACTTATCCTGATTGCGCAGGATCTTACTTATTATGGGCTCGATCGCTACGGGAAAAGGACTTTGGCCGATTTATTACGGCGGCTTTCGGATGTCGAAGGCATAGAATGGATCCGCCTTCAGTATGCATATCCGTCCGGTTTCCCGATGGATATCCTTGATGTAATGAACGAACGGAGCAACGTTTGTAAATATCTTGATATGCCGCTTCAGCATATCAGCGACAATATGCTTAAGTCGATGCGCCGGGGGATTAACAAACAAAAGACCGTGGATTTGGTGAAGGCCATCCGAGACCGGGTTCCAGGGATTGCGCTTCGTACCACGCTGATCTGCGGCTACCCGGGTGAAACTGAAACGGATTTTGAGGAGCTGCAGCAATGGGTTGAGGAGACCCGTTTTGACCGCTTGGGCTGCTTTGCGTATTCGCATGAGGAGAAGACCCATGCTTATAGCCTGCTGGACAGCATTTCTCAAGAGGAGAAAGCCGCTCGTGTGGAACAAATCATGGAAATCCAGCAGGGCATTTCGTATGAGATTAATCAATCCAAAGTGGGGCAAACGCACAAGGTGTTGATAGATAAGGTAGAGGGTGACTACTTTATCGGCCGGACAGAATTTGATTCTCCTGAAGTGGATAATGAGGTTCTCATTCCAACAGCAGGTGACTACTTGACCTTGGGCCGCTTCGCTGACGTGCAGATTGAGCGGGCGGAAGACTTCGACTTGTATGGAACTATTGTCAAATAATCGTTATCTGTCGCCTGTTTTGCGGGGAACCGTTAAATTTGTTTACAATGAAGGCGACCTATATAGATTACCGGGATACGAATAGCTTCTCGAAAACCCTGCTGGCATATTTGGACAACGACCCTGAATTGTCTCCATTTGCCGGTAATAGACCGGACCTGAATGGGTTCGCCGACCAGATTCGTGAAAAAACACCGGGATGCGACCGTGAGGTGCTTGTAGCGCAGCTTCGTCAGCAATATGACAAGTTGCTCCATAGCGCCCCCGAAGTTGCTGCCAACGTGGACGCCTTGCTTGATGAACGGACCTTTACCGTTACGACGGGTCATCAGCTAAACATTTTTACAGGGCCGCTTTATTTCATATTCAAGATCATATCGACAATCCGGCTGGCCAGAGACCTGCAGGACGCTTTTCCGGATTATCGCTTTGTCCCCGTTTACTGGATGGCGACAGAAGACCATGATTTTGCCGAGATCAACCATGTTCGTTTGCATGGTAAGAAAATCAGTTGGGAAACCGACGCGGCGGGGGCCACAGGAAGATTGAATACAGCCAGCATAAACGAGGCGGTCCGGCAATACCAAAAGGTCCTTGGGCTTTCTGCTAATTCAAACAAGCTGGCCGGACTCGTGGAAGAAGCTTATCTTGGGCACGATACGCTGGCCGGTGCTACGCGTTATTTTGTCAATGCACTTTTCGGTGCCTACGGACTGGTTGTCCTGGACGCGGATAGTGCGGCATTAAAACAGCGCTTTTCCCCCTACATTGCGCAAGATATTTTTGGGGGGCACAGCCACAAGGCCATCGACCAGACTTCAAACGCAATGCGCGAGCGCGGCTTCCACACACAGGTACATGCCAGGGAAATCAATTTCTTTTACCTTACCGACGGATTCCGTGAACGGATCGTGCATCTCAGCGATGGACGGTATGAAGTGCTTCATCAGGACGTCTTTTTTACGGAAGATGAGCTTAAAGAAGAGATCCGGAATCATCCGGAGCGGTTTAGTCCAAACGTAGTGATGAGGCCACTGTACCAGGAGGTGATTCTGCCGAATCTCGCCTACATTGGTGGAGGAGCTGAAATTGTTTATTGGTTGCAGCTGAAGAGTGCGTTCAGTCACTACCGGGTGGCGTTTCCGATATTGGTGCCGCGTAACTCGGCTATGATCACGGACGATAATATGGCTGTTAAAGTGTTTCGTCTCGACCTTACATTCAGGAGCATATTCAAGGAAACGGATGAATTGACGAAGGAGTATGTGCGGCGGCATACCAAACACAGACTTAACCTGAATGATGAGTGGATGGAACTTAATGCCGTATTCAGCAGGTTACGGTTGCGGGCTCACAAGATCGACCCTAGTCTGGGGCCGAGTACAGATGCGGTAAAGGCTCGCCTCAGGAAAGCGATCAACAACCTGGAGAAGAAACTGCTTAAAGCGGATAAGCGAAACCACGAAGATGCGCTTGTTCAGATCGAAAGGATCAAAGAGAAGCTTTTCCCGGGCGGGGAACTTCAGGAGCGTTCCGAGAATTTTGGGGTGCTCTATGTAAAATATGGCGACCAGTTGATCGATGAATTGCTTCAGCACTTTAATCCCTTGGATTTTAAGTTCACTATTCTCTACTGATTTTTTCTTGTAAAAGGGACGAAACGAACCGGGGTCAGATTCTTCCGGACAATTTTGCCTTTCTTTTTTTCAATCAAAACCAGCATCTGTACCGCCTCGGGAGGGCCGACGGGCATCACGAGTTTACCGCCGTCTTTCAGTTGCTCGATGAGTGGAGAGGGGATGTCCCCGGCCGCGGCAGTCACCATGATGGCGTCAAACGGAGCTTCTTTTTGAAATCCACTATACCCGTCGCCAACGATTACCGTCACGTTGTCATATCCGAGCGCTTTCAGTCTTCGCTTTGCCTGTTCACCCAATGCCTCAACGATTTCAATGGTAAACACTTCTTTTGCGATTTCTCCCAGGATGGCCGCCTGATAACCGGACCCGGTGCCGATTTCAAGCACTTTGTCGCCTTGTGACACGTTGAGCAGCTGTGTCATGTATGCCACAATGTATGGCTGTGAGATGGTTTGCCCGTGTCCTATGGGCAGTGGCGAGTCGTTGTAGGCTTGTGACCGGTTTTGATCAGGCACGAACAGGTGCCGTTCAACTTTACGCATTGCTTTAAGCGTCTCTGTGTCAATGATTCCGCGTGCCAGTAACTGGTCAGAAACCATTTTCCTTCGCTCTACTTCGTAATCCTGGCCGGTAACGCGTCCGGTCATAAGAGGAATAAGCCATATGGTAAGTAGCAATATCATGGTGCAATACGTTCAGCAACAGGTTCCAGTGAAGCTGCATCGCGGCCGCTTAATTCAAAATAGGCAATGTCCGGGCTGAATTTCGTGCCCCCGCGGATACGGACGAAAATGCGGTCAAGTATGGCCTCGCGGTTATCGATGCGGGTGAATACGCGATACGCTCTGCTTTTTCGGCAATAGGAGAGACGCAGGGGAAGCTGTTTATAGGCAGCGAGTCGTAGTTCAAAGTCCCCGTTTCCCAGCGGTTTGTGGCTGACACCGTAGGCCATCGTTTGCTGAATGAAGTTTAATCCTTTTCGCTCGCCCCCTTCAGCATACCGAATCCAATATACGTTTACCGGTTCTTCTGCATCCACCGTGTCTCCTGCCATATTGAGCTGATATATCACGGTATTTTCGTCAGGATCGCGTTGGAGGTAAAACAACTGCTTAGGTTCTTTAGGCTTGGGTAGCTTTCCCATAGGCACTTGGCGATCAAAGTCACTCTTCTGGGCAACCATGCCTAGTGCTGAGAAAACAAGAGCCACTGTAATGCCAGCCTTGAGCTTGTTGCGCCGCCAGACATGGTATAGAGCACGTTGCTGGATAAATGCAAAAGCATGCATTGGCGTACCTCCTTTTCCCAAAGATAGTAAATTTTAGCAAGCATTTAAAGGGGGCTGCAAGTAAATGGCCGGAATGTATTCTGACAACACAAAGTGTCTCAAGAGCGAAAATTTCTACAGGCGAAAAATTTTAAATTTGGAAAACAAAACGGACGCGGATATGTAAAGATTGGGAAGATGGAACGATTAACAGATCTGTTACGGAACCGACTTGCAAACTACGGCCCTGTACCGGGAGACACGTGGGATGCATTGTGCAGTAGCCTTAAATTCGTCGCTGCAAGAAAAGGTCATAGGCTTAAACTGAAACCCGGCGGAATCTACTTTCTTGCCAAGGGATTGGTCAAAGAATGTATAGACTGGCCGGGCGAAACGCAGTTCGTCATCCTGCGCCTTCTGCCGAAAGGGCGATTTCTGTTTCCGCCACTACAAGTTAACGGACGGCATTATCAAGCCTTGGAAGATTGTCAGTTGCTTGGCCTTGACAGACCTGCCATCCGACGACTGAAGCCTTGGCATCCGTTCCTTCAGGGCCATTATGATCGGTTACTGTGCGACTGGTTGCAGTTGCTGCCTGAACGCGTCAATCTCATACGTATGCCGCCTGATCAGCGAAAGAAAGAGTTTTTGATGATGCACCCGTATTTAAGGGAACGCGTGACCAATAAAGATCTTGCCAATTATTTGGCCATATCTGTGCGAGTCGGTTAGTTTTCGGCTGATATTTGCTACTTTTAGCAGATATGAGACGTCTAGTTTTTTGTTTCAGTCTATATGTGCTGTTTTTTGCTTCCCTCGCTGGAGCACAGGAAAGGGTTAATATACAATCGCCCAACATTATTGTCATCTTTACTGACGACCAGGGTTATCAGGATGTGGGAGTGTTTGGCTCCCCGGATATCCGAACCCCACATTTGGATAAGATGGCCGCCGAAGGTGTCAGATTCACCAATTTTCGCGTTGCTCAAGCTGTTTGCTCTGCTTCGAGGGCGGCTTTACTGACAGGAACCTACCCAAACAGATTGGGGATTCATGGTGCACTGGACCACCAAAGTAACCATGGCCTCAATCCGGCTGAAACGACCGTTGCAGAAGTGGTAAAGCAGAAGGGTTATCGTACGGCCATTTTTGGCAAATGGCATTTAGGGCATCATCAGGAATTCCTTCCCACGCGCCAGGGCTTCGAAGAGTTTTTTGGACTGCCCTACTCCAATGATATGTGGCCGTATCACCCGGAACGACCTAACTACTACCCGCAGCTGCCGTTATATGAAAACGAAACGGTTATCGACACGCTTGACGATCAAAGCATGTTGACCACCTGGTACACTGAACGGGCAGTGGATTTTATTGAGCGGAACCGGGATACACCATTCTTCCTTTACGTTGCGCATAGCATGCCTCATGTACCGCTTTTTGTGTCTGACCGGTTTAAAGGCAAATCGGAAAAAGGTTTGTACGGAGATGTTATTATGGAAATTGACTGGTCAGTAGGGCAGATCCTGGGGGCGCTTAAGACCCAGGGACTGGATGAAAAGACGCTGGTCATATTTGCATCTGACAATGGCCCTTGGCTCTCGTATGGCGACCATTCAGGAGCCGCGCACCCCCTACGCGAAGGCAAGGGCACGTCTTGGGAAGGGGGTATCAGAGTGCCCTGCATCATGCGCTGGCCGGGGCAGTTGCCCGCCGGGAAAATACAACCGGAACCGGCTATGACCATTGATCTCTTGCCGACAATTGCCGATATTATTGGTGTACCGTTGCCTCCACGCCCGATTGATGGTTTAAACATATGGCCACTTATGACTGTACAGGCAGGAGCAGCATGTCCGCATGAGGCCTATTTTATCTATTACAATAGAAATGAGCTGCAGGCGGTGTTGATGGATGAATGGAAGCTTTATCTCCCACACAGCTACCGAACGATAGGCAGAGAACAGGCTTTTCGGAATGACGGTATCCCGCTCAAGTATGAGATGATCAAGGTAACAGCCCCCGAGTTGTATAACCTGAAGCAAGACGTAGGCGAGAGAACTAATGTGGCAGAAAACTACCCCGAGGTTGTAGAAAAGATGCTAAATTTAGCCGGAGAGGCGCGGGCGGATATGGGGGACGCGCTGACAAAAATAGAGGGCAAAAACCTCCGTGAACCAGGTAAAATTGGCCTATAGGGAAAAAAGAAAGGTTTCCAAACGGGGAGAATGGAAACCTTTACTAACCAATTATAAACCTAAATTATGATAGCACAAAGATAGTGTGTTTTGTACACTATGCAAAATATTTTTTGAAATTTTTTCAGCAGACTTCGTTCGGTGGTTTAGTAAAAATAAAGGTCTCCAAACGGGGAGGATGGAGACCTTTAACTAACCAATTATAAACCTAAATTATGACGGGACAAAGATAGTGTATTTTGTACACTAAGCAAAGAAAATCAAAAAAATTTTTGAGTCAGATGTACATCGTCAATTGCGCTTTTCCAAAAAAAAGCGACATTTGATGCAGAAAAGACCAACAACAACGCCAATGAAACCAACTCCGCAGATTGTCTCACGTAGGAGCGCCATTAAGACCGCTACAGCAACCGCAATTTTAGGCACGGCGATCTTCCGGCAGCCGGCCTTTGCAAGCCCGCTAAAAGGGAACATCAATCACGCAGTTTGCCGTTGGTGTTATCCAGATATTGAATTGGCGGATTTATGCAGAGCGGCTAGGGAAATTGGTATTGCGGGCATTGATCTGGTCGGCCCAGACGAGTGGCCGGTGCTGAAGAGGTTCGGTTTAACCGCTTCTCTTCCCCATGGGGCGGGCAAAGGAATTGCCGACGGGTTCAACGACCTCCGTCTTCATGATGAACTTGTGGCAAGCTATGAGCGGATTATTCCCCAAGTGGCTGAAGCGGGCTATGATAAGATTATTTGTTTTTCGGGTAACCGGAACGGGCTGGATGACGAACAGGGTATACATAATTGTGCCGTGGGCCTTAAAAGGCTAATGCCGGCTGCAGAAAAGTATGGCGTGACCATGGTGATGGAGCTACTGAACAGCAAAGTGGATCATCCCGATTATCAATGTGATCATACAGCCTGGGGTGTTGCGCTCTGCGATGAGATTGGATCGGAGCGGTTTAAATTGCTCTATGATATTTATCATATGCAAATAATGGAAGGTGACGTTATCGCTACCATCAGGAAATACAATCAGTACATTGCCCATTACCATACCGGCGGTGTACCGGGGAGGAACGAAATTGATGAAACGCAGGAGCTGAACTATGGGGCAATAATGGAAGCTGTCGTCCAAACCGGGTTTGAAGGTTATGTGGCGCAGGAGTTTGTACCAAAACGGCGGGATCCGTTGGTTTCCCTGAAACAGGCTATAGCTATTTGTGATGTATGAGCCGAAACGGCTCGTCAGGGCTATTGCTCTGGCACAGCAGTTGTGCAACGGTCATTTTCGCTGCGTTGATAAGGTATTGGCCGGGGGCTCTTTTGAATCAGGTATACACCTGAAAGGATCAGTACACCGCCGGCAGCGTGTGTCCACGTGAGCCGCTCACCATCCAGGAGTCCCCATAAAATGGCCACGATCGGCATCAGGTAGGTCACCGTAGAAGCAAATATAGCTGACGTCAATTGCAAAAGCTTATAAAACAGAATCATTGCAAGTGCAGTTCCCACCAATCCAAGGACCAATATATAGCCCAATCCCTCCCATTGAGCAGTTGTGCCTTCAAAAGAGCTGAAAAAGCCGGTACAAGCAAGAATGATTAAAGCCGGACCGAACCAGATTGTAAAGACCACAGAGGAGAGTTTGAATGATGGAACTCCGGAGAGATACCGACTTATAATGAGTCCGTTCATTCCATAAAATGCGGTGGCAAGAACAATCAAAAAGGAATGGAAAACGTCGCTTTGTCCCCCGTTTCCGTCGTCACTCATCAGAATGATCGCTCCTAAAAAGCCAATGATGGCACCGATAACCTGTATCCAGCGGCTTTTAACGCCGAAAAACAAGTAGCCGAACAACAAAACGAAGAGTGGCACGAGTGAATCCAGGATGCCCGCCATTGAGCTGCTAACCTTTTGCTGAGCGATCGGAAAAAGAAACATGGGAATAAAATTTCCCATTCCTCCTCCGGCAATTACCCATGGCATCAGTTTTCTGGGAATATGGCGAAGATTCCGGATACCGAAAACCACCAATGCCAACCCTGCGGTACCAAGACGGAGTGCACCCACCTGGACTGGTGTGAATACCTCAATACTCTGTTTGATAAGGATGAATGAACTGCCCCACGTCAGGGTCAGGAACACCAATAACAGCCACTTTTGATATACAGGGGACAAGGCAGATTCTTTTTAGCGAATCTCTGCTTTTTTGCTGTATTAAGAAAACTTTTTGGGAAAATCAATCTTCATCATCGGGAAGATCGTCCGGCTCTATATTGCCAGACGCCGTTCCTGCCAGATCACTTGCCCCGTGATCGGTTTCTTTTGGATCATCTGTTTCCCGGATGCTGGATTTCTTCTGACGCTGCTTTGTGTCCTCGTCCTCCGGCCGATATTCGCTGTAGTTTGCCCGTTCGTTTTCCGCAATACCACGCTCACGCTTTTCCGCTTCCGATGATTTCTTTTTGTCTGTTGGTGATTTCATGAGATGTCCTCCATGCTATGACAAAACATCCCATGGGACGAAAAGTTTGGGAGTGTACGCAACCGGACAGCCGGATGTCCACTATCGGACAGTCCGGATGATTGTGTTGAATTATAAGTTGGTTGTTTATAGTGTTTTATGCTTTTGGTACGGAAATGTAAATAGCTTGGTATCGCTGGCGACCCAGCTAAACGAAATAGATAATCGAAAACAATTAACAATCAGAGTCATGAAAAAATTATTAGTAAGCGCCTTAATGGCGGCAGTAATTTCAGGGAATACCCATGCTAACATCAAGGGAATAATTAAGGAAAGTGGTCAACCGGAGGCAACTGTCTTAAGCAACGGCGGTGATACCAAAAAAGAACGGATAGAGGTGTTTAAATCCGAGCTTGCATTTCATCTTCGTAATGTCGAAGTTTTATGGAACCAATATGACAGGGCTGTAGAGCGTGTTCGAAACAGCAGAGGTAACCACGCCGACCTGGACCGCGATAAAGCATTCTTCATCGCGGCATACCAGAAAGATATCGATGCGGGTGTACGCGAAGAAGCCAGCAGAAAGGCAATCCAAGAACTTGAAAGCCACTACAAGCGTGCGCACATTGAACGGGCGGACTATGAGACGAAGCGGATTGCCCGTTTGCAGGTGCTGCTGAAAGCCGCCTTAGAGCGAGAGGTAAAAGGTTTTGAAACGGTTAAACGCAGAAACGCCCAGTTGATAAATCCGGAAATACTTTTACTGCTGGAACAAGCTGAAGAATACTTCGCGACGTCAATGGCGAGGGTGCCGCGCGATTAACGGACGATTGAAAAAACGGAAGGGACGCCTTACAAGCGGCCCTTTCCGTATTCGTCGTTTATTTCAATCCAATAACCGTTAGGGTCTTGCAAGTAGAGCTGCTTGACACCATCTACCCGCACATTGAATTGCTGCTTTTCACCCTGCCAATTCACAAAAGGAATATTGAAGTGGTTAAGGCGTTCAATAAAATCTGTAATGGTGGGGACACTGAAACACAAATGGGTTGCCATGTGATGTTGTCCGGCCACTTCAGTTCCCTCAATGAGATGTAGCTGACTGTGTGGACCAATCTGAAACCAGGTGTGTTTGCCGTCCTGGAAAGGTTCAGGGATAGTGTCCAGCTGCAAGACATCCCGGTAAAAAACCGTGCTTTTTTCCAGGTTACGGACAGATAGGGCGATATGGTTCAGCACCGGCATCGCTTCTTGTGCCTTAGCAGTATCATAGCGTAGCGCTATACACAGGGCTAAAAAAAAGAAGGAAATGATTGTTTTTTTCATAAGACAAACTTACAAAACTCGCGATACAATAAATCTTTTTGTTGATTCCCATTGATTGTCACTCGGTGCCCCGCTCCTAGAAATAGCATTTGATCCGGTCCAAAGGTCTGCCCAAAGTAAGACCAAGGGTAATTTCATGGGACCCGTTCTGGAGACCGCTGAGACGGCTCAGCATGTAGTCATACGAGTAGCCGATGCGAAGCCGTTCAGTAGCAAAAACCTGTACGATGGCCGATGCGGAATTGAGGCCACTAAGGCGGTTGCCGGTAAGCTGCTGATATTCTCGCCGGAATGCCGAAATCCCCGTGCGGAAACCACCCCCCAGCCAGAGACGATCGCTGAAAATAACCATGGTGTTAACATCTATACTGGGCGGCCCCATAAAGTCATCTTTATACAATAAGCTGGGTCGAAGCTTGATGTGCTCGTCAATATCGATCAACATACCGGCAATGGCGTAAAAATGGCGCTTGCGCCGGATGCGGTCAACCGTGGTCTGGTCCCAACGGAAAATGTTTTCGGCACCGGTCCCTGAGAGGAGATCCATGATAGAAAATCCGGCATACCACCGGGCATTGTGGTAATAGACGCCGAAACGGACATCCGGCACAAAACTGCTGATCTTGCCGGTGGGCAACACAGCATCACCTTCATCAAGTACGACGATCTTTGCGCCGTCCAAACTATATTGGGTGACGCCGGCACCGATGCCGAAGCTCAGCCGCTCAGTATCTTCGCGATTCAATTGAATGCGGTATGCGTAATTTAGGTAAGCTGAAACGGCTGTCTGGGGACCGAGCTGGTCCGCCACGATCTGGACCCCTGCTCCGTGCCGGCGTGCGCCATGGAGATCAAGCAGTCCATCAATCGAGAGCGAGCCGGTCTGGGGGGCGCCCTCCATGTCGACCCACTGGCTCCTGAGCCCCATTTGCGCAAATAGCTCCTCTTTGTACCCGGCGTATGCCGGATTTACGCTCATGGAGTTGAAGATATACTGGGTGAACTGAATGTTTTGCTGCCCGTGGACTCGCAACAGTAAGCCCCAAGACACCAGAAGCAGCCCAAATTTCAGTCTCGTTTTCATTTCAGTCTTGCCTATTGACGTTTTATAAGTATCCAACCTTTATGAACTGTTTCCACACCGCTTTTCTTCAGTATTAGCCTGAAGTAATACGTACCGTCGGCCATGCCGCCTCCGTCCCAGTTCTGAGCATAGTTGCGGTTGCGATAAACCTCATTGCCCCATCGATTGAAAACGGTGAGGTCCGCATGGTCATAGTTTTCCAGTCCCTGAATAAAAAACAGGTCATTCTTTCCGTCTCCATTGGGAGTGAGCGCATTCGGTATCAATAGCTCGGCATACGTAATTGACATACGGACCGTTGCAATGTCTTTCAGCCCATTTTCATCGGTGACTTCATATACAAACGCATCATTCCCCACAAATTTAACAGAAGAAGTGTATGTGATGCTGCCATCAGCATTGACAAAGGTGCTGCCGTTCATCGGTTGCACGACCACCCGGACACTGGTCACAGCAATAGGGATGCTTCCGGGCAGATCATTTGCCAACACTACCACAGTGAGGCGCCTGCCGGACGGCCCGCTCATCTCGTCATCGTTTGCTTGGGGGCCACTGTGATCTGACACTAATTTCGTGAGCCAACTGTCTCCGGCTGAAGGTGCAACGGCGGCTATCCAGTCCCTTGCATGCGCACCGTGTGCGATCCGTTCGGTATTCCCGCCAAGCCAGTTGCCGCCTCCAGCATAATGCGCGATCTGGGCCCGTTCATCTACGTAGGCGCTACCATTGGTGACGCTGTTGTGTTGCAGAGAATATGCCGTGTAAACCGCCTCGTCTGCATAAATATGCCATATCCGGTTCATGCCCGCCTCCGGGCGGGTAACCTGTGGTTCAGACGCCTTATAACGCTGGACCCCTACGTGTAGTGTTGTAGCCTTGGCGGGAGATAGTGTTGCCGGGGTGTAGTCACCCTCCGCTATGCCTATGGGAAAGATAAAGGGAAGCGTAGAGCCGAAGGCTTTTGAGACGTGTCCGTCCACGCTATTACCGGTGACGATCATACGGTTGCGGCTATAATTATGGAGGATACCTTCCGGGCCGACAAACAAGTCGTTGCCGTTTAGGATTATATCGGCGCCGTCTACTGCAAAATCAAGAACTTTTGCCACGCAAAGTGCTGCTGCCTTCGGTCCTGCGGGGTTGGCCGTCTCATATCCCGGATCGGCGATATCGGCTAAGATAAGGTTGTTTGGATTACGTAGCTCAAGGATAACGCCAATGTCCGCATTGTTATTTCCGTCGATGAGGGTGGGTCCGGAAGCCATGTCCTCGTAATACGGATTGGCTCCCGGGTCATGGATGATGATTTTTCCTGTTCCGCTGAAAACGGCCGTAGGTGCAATCCAGATATTGTGGCTCCAGATCTCTAACGTGCCGTTGACGATCCAATGGGCGTTCGGCCCGAAATAGCAGGTCTCCGCAAATCGAAGCTCTACGGTTCCCTCCTCAATTAGCACAGTGGAATTATCAGCGGTTGAGCTGGTAGCGCCTGATTGGGCAGAGGTTAAATAGGGGACAAGCAATAACACACTCATCCAGCATAGCAGACAAGCTATTTCTTTTGTGCGTATTGATGTCTGTTGGATCATCTTGTCATCATTGTCGCCACCATTTTACCCGGTGACGGATCATGGGGTTGGTTGTAACGGCGCAATTATGTACCGATGCTTCGCTGGCGTTGTTCTCTCCGTTTTGGGTACCCTCGATCGATTGGCTTACCGTTGCAATGACTTTGTAAGTAGATAAGTCCGGTATGGCGGAGACCTTTGGAGTCATTTGAAACCGAATGACGTCGGGATGCGTGAACCCTCTTCGTAAGGTGGCGACAGAGGGATTGTTCAGTCGAAACACATGGGTTGTCGGGTTGTTTGATAGCACGGTCCATCTTGAGTTAAGTGGAGCAAGCGTGATGCCCTCAGGATGTGTAACCGTCACCGTGATCCGATTGGTGCTGACATTGACATCGTCGGTTCCCATATTGGACACCTGTGTGGTGAACGTGTTACCATCTACGTGGTTAATACACCTACCGTCTGTTATGACATCGCCAAGGATCAGGTCTACCCCATCGGCGTAGACCGGTGTCCGCACAGAAGACACGTTATTAAGAGTGTCCTGATCCGTTCCTTCGGGCACATGTAGCTTGACGGTATTAATAAGATGGTTGCCGGGAGGTGTTTGGTGGAGGGTACCCCTGACGCGTATGCGCCCTGTTTCCTTGGCAGCTATAGATACAATTCCGCTAAGCACATTTGTGGCGGATTCCACTATCGGAGATGTAACGGTTAGCACATGAGGATCAAGCACTGTAATACCGCCATCATCTATGGTAAATGTGGCGTCTGTTAGCGTGTTGCCATAGGCGTCTTTAATCGTATCCCGTAGCGCGATCCCTTCAATAGGCGCATTTGTGTCATTAGTCACTTCGATAATGTAGCTGATCTTGTTTTCATTTCCCGCCGCTCCCCCAGCGTTTGTGGGGATCAGAAAATCCCTGTCTGCAAGTTTTGTGGTTCGCAGATTGCCAATAGTGGTTACGAGGATATTGCGAATTTCGTGAAAGTTAAAGCCGCTGCCGGTGGACGCGGCAAAGCCAACTTTCATGAGGGCAGGGGGTGGATCCGTGGTAGTATAGCTGATAAGATCTTCAAAGACTCCTCCCGGCGTTCTGCTCCATCGAACAGCAATCTCATATACTATGTTGTTTCCGTTGTCAGTGGACATGATGGTGATTTGAACCCGGCGGTAAAATTGATTGCCGGAGGGACGTGTGGTGGTTATCGTATTATAATCCACTTCGTTCCGTTGACGGATGGTGTTTAAACCTCCGTTCCGGTCACCTAATAATTCGGCGGCCAAAAACCTGTTGGTGGTATTTTGATTATTAGTGGTCGGACCCCGGAGTACTACCGCATTCGGTTGTTCTGCTCCCCTGGCCTGGCCCACTCGCCCCTCTGTAGGGTTGGAGAAGTTTCCGTAAGCATCCAGACCTACACCGATGTACCCCCCGGCCAATCCTTGCTGTACCCCGCCAACCGTATTTGGAGCATATCCGAGGGATCCGCCGTAGCCCCCCAGGCGAAAATCAACGGCTGCATCAAAGAGAAACACGCTTAAACCATCTGCCCCGTAGTATGAGCCGTCGGAATTACTTCTCCACATCTTGTATTCAAAATCGACCAGGACACCCATACCGGAAGGGAACGAACGATCGATATATGCGAACCCCCTTTGATTAGTGGCATCCTTGGTCAACCGCAGCCATCCGCTACCCACAGGATCATCGATTCCTGAGGTGAAATATGCTGTTCCCTGAGTGCCTCCAGGGCCCCCTACAATAATATCGGGATAGTTGTTTCCCCGAAGGTCATCGATGATGGTAAACTGTGCTTGAGTGGCGTGGCTAGCTAATAAGCTGGCGGCTGCCAGTAAAATAAATCGGCAATAACCCTTGAGATTACTAGAAACACTAAGTACGACTATCTTCTTCAACCGGTTCATCTCTAGTTATCTCCTTTTATGACGAATACAATATTCATAAACGAAGTTGGAGTGCCACGGCCAATGACATCATACGTTAGCAGCCCGTTCGCATCGACACTGAGTTTATCAAAAACCGTTGTGTCGTAGTAAGTGATATAGTAATAAAGGTCATCGGCCTGCGGCAGATACGGAATTTTCTCTGGAGCTCCAGGGCTCCTTACCGGGCGGGGATTTGCGGCAGTTGGAGTTCCTTCACCTGTGAATTGTTTAATATACTCACCGTATAAATCCTTAGTAAATGTACCATTTATTGACGTATTGAACTCAACTGCCGGCATATAAAAAAAGCGGACAAATTTATTCGGCGATACGGTTTTGAGGGCTTTGGTTGTGCCGTCGATCATTACCAATTCATCGCTGTTGAGGTTGCCGGGTTGCAGGCCAAAGATGGCGAGGGTGTTGCTTGGATCAGTAGTGATTTGCGTTGGTTGGTTGAGTGAGCCGCCAAGTTTTATCTCGCCGGAGGAGCCATCAATTTCGAGTCCGTTGGTGGCCTCCGCGTTGGTATCGATCTTTATGGAATCCCCGTTGTCGTTAATAAATGTGTACGTGCCGTCTTGGTTGTCGGTGAATGTTGTTGTGTTCGCATCAAATTTGACCTCTGTGCCGTCCGCCGCCTTGTGGGTAAAGGTGCCGTCCCCGTTGTCGGTGAAGACGTCCGACCGTTGGGTCAATTCATCGATTGCTGCCTGCACGTTGTTTGCCAAGAGGTTGCTGGCTGCGTTGTCATATGCGATGTTGGCAGCACTTAAGTCAACGTTCTGCTCGACGCCAAGCGAGTTGGTGTAGGTAAGGATGCCGTCTTCCGCCTCGTATTCCAGCCCGGTTTCGTTGAGTGGGATTTCCGTAGGCGTTCCGTCTTCGGCGGTATAAGTGAGTTTGTTGGTTGTC